>JABLTO010141491.1_pt1 | contig 149155 bp, 118 predicted proteins | sample 7160091 | NCBI WGS metagenome assembly JABLTO01 (sample SAMN14651225, study PRJNA627086) | human gut metagenome | isolation source: feces | host: Homo sapiens | reverse complement strand
ATGGATGCCTCCCTCTAAGTTCAGGGAAGCATCCATGATGGAAGCTTAATTATTCAATTTTGACCCGGTGTCCAGAAAACTGGGTACATATCAATTCAGGCTGCTTTTTATTCTTAAATTATACTCCGTGCCACCACCGTTACCTAACAAGCCCTGAGGCGAATGGCTTTCACGAAGCCGAACGTTGTAGCAGGACTTTCAAAGTAACGTGAAACTTCCGGGTTGAATTTTATGCTTTTTCTGCCAGCAGCTTCTCTGCTGATACAAGTCTTACACATACTGTAAATACTCTTGATGCAAGCTTTAACTCATCAATGGTCGGGAAAGTCGGTGCCAGACGAATGTTTCTATCCTGCGGATCAATATGATATGGGAAGGTTGCTCCTGCTCCTGTCAGGATAACGCCTGCCTCTTTCATCTTTGCTACGATTTCCTTTGCGCAGCCTGGCATTGAATCAAATCCAATAAAGTAGCCGCCCTTAGGGTTGGTCCACTCTGCGATATCCAGTCCGCCAAGATCTTCTTCCATGATGGAAATCAGTGCTTCAAACTTTGGACGAATCAGATCTGCATGTTTCTTCATATGTGCTTCCATTCCCTTGTTATCGCCGAAGAAACGAACATGGCGCAGCTGATTTACCTTGTCATGGCCAATGGTCTGAACTGCCATCTGCTTTTTAATGGAAGCTACATTTGCAGTGGAGGCTGCGAGTGCTGCCATACCAGAACCTGGGAATACAACCTTAGAGGTGGATACGAACTCATATACCATATCCGGATTTCCTGCCTTCTCACACTCTTCAAGAATGTTTAAGATCTGTGCAGGCTCACCGTTATACAGGTGATGGATACAATATGCATTATCCCAGAAAATACGGAAATCTTCTGCTGCCGGCTTTAAGTTTGCGAAGCGGCGTACTGTCTCATCTGAGTATACATAGCCCTGTGGGTTTGTATACTTCGGAACACACCAGATACCCTTTACCAGTGGATCCTCAGAAACAAGCTTTTCAACCATATCCATATCTGGTCCGTCTGGTGTCATCGGCACATTGATCATCTCTACGCCAAAATGCTCAGTAATGCCAAAATGACGATCATAGCCTGGAACTGGACATAAGAACTTAACCTTACCCTGAAGTGCCCACGGCTTTCCTCCTAAGACACCCTCATACATACATCTAGCAACAGAATCATACATAACATTCAGACTGGAGTTGCCATATACAATTACCTGCTCTGGCTTTGCACCTATCATGCCACCTAACAGACGCTTTGCCTCTGGGATTCCATCGAGGACACCGTAGTTACGGCAATCGGTACCATCCTCACATGTCAGATTCGAATCAGACCTAAGCACGTCCATCATTCCCTTGGACAGATCAAGCTGTGATGCTGACGGCTTACCTCTGGACATGTTAAGTGCTAAATTCTGTCCCTTGTAATCCTGATACATCGCTTCAAGCTTTTCCTTCTCAGCAAAAAGCTCTTCTCTGGTCATATCCTTATATGCTTTCATAATATGCAGCCTCCTCAGTCTATACAGTTTTGTGCTTCACCGTTATACAGTTTTCATGCAAACTCGTATGCGTATTCCGTTCACTGCATGCATTTTGCTTTGCCTATGCAGCGCTCGTGAGTATTATTGTATTACACATTTTAATTTTTTTCAATATGAATTATGTAAAAAAATTCGCAGATATTCAAAAGAATATGATGCTTTTCATACATATTTTTTAAATTTATTCTGAAAAACCTTTGAAATTCCTGTTTTTCTTTCGAGCAAACACATTCAGACAAAAGAAAAAGGAGAGCTCTGCTCCCCTTTTTCTTACTGTCTTTATTCCGCAAATATGTATATTTACACACAATATTCATTACTCTACAGGTGTTGGTCTTGCTGGATCAAAGATGTCTCTTGCATCAAACAAATCTGATAAACGGTTATGATAGCTGCTGTCAGTATAGCTCATAACTGCCTCCCACATACGAGTTCCGTCCAGATTTCGTCTTGCCTGACGGAAATAATCCTTGTTCGCGCCAATCTGAATCCAATGTTCACTTGATGCATCTACATTACAATAATAGTCAAAGCCTTTTTGTTTTAAATACAAGAACTTCTCATTGTCAGCTGCATAGCCCTGCCAGCCGTCTAGATCTTCACCAAATGCAAAAATGATAATATCTGTTCCTCCAACAAGCGGTGCTACCTCTCTCTCCCACATGTCACTATCCCAGCAGACGCGACCATAACTGCTGCTTCCAATGTAAATATGGCCCCAGCTATGACTTGCAATTGTCCATCCAAGCTCTTTCATTGCGGTGGCAATCTCTTTGGCCGCTGCCTTATCTGCCTCAATGTTTTCATTATTGTAGTACATACGCTGTCGTTCCTCTGCATTCTGCTGATCAAAATATTCGCAGTTCCAATTGTACCAATAGTCAGAGGTACGATAACCAAATATACCATTATAACCAGTGACTGCAATTGTTCCACGCGCACCGCGGTACGAAAAATCTGGATGTGCCTCGATAAAATCCTCTAAAATGGTAAGCACATCGAAGGAGCCGCGTATTACAGTGCCATCGTCAAGCGTATATTCATTTGTAATCTTTCCATTTTCATCAAGCACAAAGCGATCTGCAAAGCCCTGCCCTGTCATATACTCATAGTAGCAGACATCATCCTGTGACAGCACAAATGGTGTTTTTCCTGCTGGAAGATAGATCGGCTTCATCTGCATGATCTGTGTTCCATCTGGCTGAGTTACCATTTCCGCCACATCATGAAGACCTACAAGCACATATCCGTCATCGTACATTTTCTGAATTATTTTTACAAACTCATCAATTGTGGTCATAGCTTCGTTATATGCAATCACCTGCGCCTTGCTGCTAAGTGAAACATCAAATGTCTTTTCAGGATCTACAATCAAAGTATGAAAGAAAATATGTGTAATTGTGTAATTGTCATTCCACTGGAATAGACGGGACTTTTCAAGATCATATTCCTCAAGAGCCTTTGTATACCCTGCATTACTCTCATAGCCGCTCACTGCCTGAATCGTCTCAATTGCCTTATCATAATCATACATTGCAGCATAACGATTCGCTGTATCAAGAACAGTATCTCCTGTGCTAGTAAATGTACTCTCAAAAATTGGCGGATTCTGAAAGCTCTCCGGCAGCTTCACACCATAATCTCTTACCTGTTTTAAGCCTGAAGAAATTCCCTCGTCCATACCTGCCTCAGGATTTGTCTGCTGCTCTGCGAGTGATTCATTTTCCTTTTCATACAGCGTAATCACCTGCTTTTCATACGGTGTTTTTGTTTTATTTGAAACAAAAATTCCAATCACTATTGCAAGCGCAGCCACAATGCAAAAGCCGCCTGCAAAAATGGATTGTCTGCCAAATACCTGCTTTTTTCGATGTTTTTTTGAGCGCTTCTGTGAAGCGTTTTTTGTTCTGGTATCTCGCATTTGATGTACCTGTTTGTTTGATGTCTGTATTATTTTTTTATTTGTATTCTGATTCTTTTTCTCCATGAATTTCATTTCCTGCCTTTTTTGCTTGCGTCTGGTTGCCCATGCATGGTATGATTATAGTTAGCTTTTTAACAGCAAAACTTTATCATTATGATGCTGATTGTGCCATTAAAAGCACTCTCTGTATCATAGCATATTTTTCTCTATATTTGAAACACTATTTTTATGATGAAAGGAGATTTTATGTTTTTTTTAAAATTACATGCAAAACAATTTCTTTTAAGTACTGCTTTGATTCCCTCTCTGGCACTAACAACCACTGTTAAAGTACACGCCGCGTCTAATACAGAGGATGCTTTTGACAATGCTGCCAACACTTTCTTTTGGGATATCATGGATTCTTCGCCTATTAATCTGCACTATTCCTTTTCTTTTCCAGAAGATTATGAACCGTCTGATAATCCACCACTTGGCTCCTTTAGTGAAACCTTCACTGAGACTGCTGAAATATTAAATCGTGCAAAAGAGAATCTCTCAGCAGTAGAATACAATTCGCTGACAGCAAAGCAAAAGCAGGTCTACCAGCTAATGAAGCACTATATTGATATTAATCTAGAATATTGTACTCTTCCTGACTATACGAGTACCTTAGGACCTATGAGCGGCATTTTATCCACTTTAAACACAACTATTACTGAATATTATCTTTTGTCTGAACAGGATATTATAAACTATCTTGATGTATTAAAAGACATCCCACGTTTTTTAAATGACGTTGTGAAGGAAATTGAACATCAGGAAAGTATTGGCTATGTGCCTAGCCTCTATGCCTTTGAGCAGGCACTGGAAAATAAGGATGCGATGACAACATTAGAAAATCATCCCTACCTTGAGGCGTTTGAGTCAAATGTGAGTGAAACCGGATTATCTGATGATGTAGTTAATAACTATACAAAACAGGTAGAGACAGTGTTGACCGATGAAGTTCTTCCTGCTTTTTCTTCTTTCTATGAAACATTAGAAAATAAAAAAGCCTCTGCCGGTGAGAGCAAAGGTCTTGCTTTTTATGATCAGGGTAAGGAATATTATGAACTTTTAGTAAGAGACAATACAGGAACTGATATGACACCGCTTGAACTTAAGGATTATCTGACAGATAAGCTGACACAGGGGCTTATGAACCTGTCGCAGTCTTACTCTTACAATCCTAATTTGTTAAATGATCTTGATTCCCTGACAGCACCACAAACAGATGCTGATGCTATTCTTCAGACATTAAATCAAAAGGCAGCCGAATGTATGCCGGATATCGGTGATACCACATATACACTAAGCTACCTTCCAGAAGCACTTCAGGTTCCGAACAATCTGGCCTACTATCTGTCAAGCCCGCTTGATAACGAAAGTCGAAACATTATCCGAATTAACCCCAGCGAAGTTGGCGATGATTCGATGGTTCTTTGGACTACAATGGCACATGAGGGCTATCCTGGTCATCTTTATCAGCACCAGTATTTTATGCAAAATTCTTTTGAATACAATATTGAGACTCTCATTGGTTCTCTTGGTACCTCAGAGGGATGGGCTTATTACGTTGAAAAGCTTTCTCTTGAATGGGCTGGAATTGACGAGGCAACTGCTGATGCCTACTTTACTAACATGATCCTTGGAATGGCTGCACTCTCCGTTGTTGACATTGGCGTCAATTACGAGGGCTGGGGCATAGAAGAAACCTCTAATTTTTTAACAACCTATTATGGCGAATTAGATAAAAACACTTGCCAGAATTTTATAGATACCTGCGCTAACGATCCTGGCGTCTATCTGCCATACAGCGTTGGCTACTATAAAACTGAAGATCTTTTTGAACAGATGGCTGACGGATATTCATCTGACAAAAATATGTATGCTACTTATCTTAAAATGGGCAGTATGCCATTTACATTGTTAGAGAAATATTTGATTCCTGATAACTCCATTTAAAAACAATTTTGCCAGGCATGAAAAAACATGCCTGGCATTTTTTTAGAACAACAGCACTATCATCTGCTCCACAAGAACAACTGTTACAAGTGCAATTGGGTAGGTTGATGCATAAGCAGATGCCACATCATCCGTTCCTGCTACCTGAATCAGTGAGCCAAGTGCTGGTGTACTTGTCATACCACCGCACAAGGCACCCATGTTGTTGAGGATCGGAAGCTTTAATACCTTCTTTGCAAATAAGTAACCGACAATCATCGGAACAAGTGTCATTATCATTCCGTACACGAAAAGAATCGGACCTTGTTCTATAAGTGTATCGACAAAACCAGCTCCGCCCTCGCAGCCTGCTCCTATCAGGAAAAGAATCAGACCAAATTCACGCATACATTCCATGACGCTCTTTTTCGGCTTTAGATCAATCGGTCCAATGTGCACAATATGACCAATTAACAGACCAGCAATTAACGGACCGCCAGATGTTCCAAGTGAAAAGAAAGCACCGCCTGGAAGCGGAATCTTTATAAGACCAATGATTAAGCCAAGTACAATTGTCAGGCAAAGCGGCATCATGCCAAGCGAATCAACAGCGATTAAACCCTTTGTCTTAAAACTCTTTGGTGCATTTCCTGCATCCTCTGCAAGCTTTGCGCGTTCCTTTGCCATATCAACCTTTAAGATTTTTGGCATCAGCTGCACAAACAGTACGACTCCAATAACACCAAATGGGTAGGCAATTCCATAGCCTACTGATACAATATCCTTTGCACTGCCAGCTGCCTCCTGTGCTGCTGCAAATCCTGGTGTACTTGTCAGGGCACCTGAAAGCAGTCCGGCTGCCAGAGCACCATTTACATTTCCAATCAGACAGATAGCTGCTGTACAAAGTCCGCCGGCAATAATAATGCAAAAGCCAAGTATAACGTAAGACTTGAAGTTGTGCTTGAAATTATGAAAAAACTTTGGTCCAGCAATCAAACCAACCGATGCTACAAACAATACGATACCGATGCTCTTTGCAAATGACGGACAGGTTACTCCAAAGTGTCCGGCAATCAGTGATACAATCAGAATGCCGGCATCTCCTACCTCAATTCCTTTAATTTTAATACGTCCTATGATATATCCGATCATTGCAATTAAAAAAACTTGAAATGCCGGATTTGAGAGGACACTGTTTATATATCCCATAGCCTTCCCCCATTTTTATTACTATTTGATATTTTTTTCATTGTGCTCAAAAAAGCCGGAGGGGTTTCCCCGGCTTTTTTGCTTTTATTTTATTGAATTACTTTTTTCTTCTGTAATCTGGTAAGATCTTCGGAGATACCTCATCGGTATGGATGCCTGCTGCCTCACACTCCTTCTCGAAGTTGTCAACATGCTCCAGTGTCAGATCAGACAGTGTAACATTCTTAAACTGCTTACCTGCTTCCTGACCTGCATTACGACCGAATACGATAACATCCAGAAGTGAGTTACCCATCAGACGGTTTCTTCCATGAACACCACCTGCTGCCTCACCTGCAACATACAGATTCTCAACATCAGACATACCATTTACGCTGACACGAACACCACCGTTCTGGTAATGCAGTGTTGGGTAAATTACGATCGGCACCTTTCTCATATCGATGTCGTATCTTAAGTACATACGAAGCATACCTGGAAGTCTCTTCTCCAGAGTTCCCTCGCCGTGGATTGCATCGATCATCGGGCTATCCAGCCAGATACCATCGCGAAGTGGTGTATGAACACCGTTTCCTCTGGATACCTCACGGATTACACCAGATGCAGCAACGTCTCTGGTCTCCAGTGGATGCATAAATGCCTCACCGTTTACATTGACGAACTGTGCGCCCATGGAACGAACCTTCTCAGTTACGAGTGCACCGTAGATCTGAGATGGGAATGCAACACCAGTTGGATGATACTGTAAGGTATCCTGATACAGAAGTCTTGCACCTGCACGGTAAGCAAGTACCAGACCATCTGCTGTTGCACCGTAGTGGTTGGATGTTGGGAATCCCTGATAGTGAAGTCTTCCTGCACCACCAGTTGCGATGATTACACACTTTGCACGAGCGATTAAGATCTCACCTGTCTCCATGTTCTGTAAAACAGCACCAGCTGCCTTACCCTCAGTATCCTTGATGATCTCGATTGCAGATGTGAAATCAACAACCGGGATCTTACGGTTCTGAACCTCATCACGAAGAACTCTCATGATCTCAGCACCAGAGTAGTCTGCTGCTGCATGCATTCTCTTTCTAGAAGTTCCGCCGCCGTGTGTGGTAATCATATTGCCGTCCTTATCCTTATCAAACAGAACGCCAAGGTCATTTAACCACTTGATACAATCTGGTCCGTCCATAACAAGCTTCTCAACAAGCTCTGGAACGTTTGCGAAATGTCCGCCGCCCATTACATCTAAGTAATGCTGTGCTGGAGAATCATTTTCCTTATCTGCTGCCTGGATACCACCCTCTGCCATCATGGTGTTGGCATCACCGATACGAAGCTTGGTAACGATCATTACGTTTGCGCCTGCCTCGTGTGCCTCAATTGCTGCAGATGCACCGGAACCGCCGCCGCCGATAACAAGAACGTCAACGTCATAATCCGGATGAGCCAGATCTAAGGTCATTCCCTGAACACGGCTCTTTGCCTGTAAAAGCTCTACTAACTCCTTCGGAGCCTTCTCGCCCTTGTTCGGTCCTACTATAATCTCTGCAAAGCTAGAAAGATTATAGTCTGGATGATACTGCTCAAGCAGTGCATCCTTTTCTTCTGCTGTCATACGTCTCGGCTCTGCTGCCATACGGGCTGCTCTGGTGGCTTCAACTTTCTTGACAGACTCCATCATTTCCTCTGTATATGGAAAGCTCATCTTATTCGTCCTCCTTTATTTTTCGATTACACGATTGTTGTACATATCCTTCAGCTCGTCTACAGACTTGCTCATGATTTCCTTCATCGCCTCATCGAAATCTCCTTCTGCAATCTCCTCAACACGCTTTGTCAGGTGCTTTGCTTCTGGCTTTAAGTACTTACCGGTCAATCTTCTTGCAAGTAATGCAACCTGCGGATGAGAAATTCCAGCCGGACATCTGGATGAGCAGACACCACACATTACACAGTCGAAGGACTCCTCTGCACACTTCTCGTACTCACCGCGCTGTGCATATGCAATGTACTGCATGGTGTTTAACTGCTGTGTACAAGCCTTTGTACAGGCATTACATCCGATACAGGAATAGATCTCCGGATAAAGCTGCATCATGATCTCCTGAGTTGGACGGATCTCCTCAATGTTATAGATTTCCTTCTCTAACGGGAAGAACGGCAGAGATGCTACACACATGTTGTCCTCAACCTTTGTGGAACATGCCAGGCAGCCATGAAGAGTTGTCTCACCCTTAATACGGTAAATAGTAGCACAAGCACCACAGAAACCGTTACGGCAGCCGCAGCCACGAACCAGCTGATAACCGGAATACTCAAAAGCTTCCATAATTGTCAGGCTGGAGGGAACAGTATATTTCTTACCATATAAATAAACTGTAATCATTTCGTCCATTATTATATTTCCTCCATATTCATTTACAAATCTTTATTGCGCCGTGCTGCTCTCGCATGTGCTTCGCGCACGCTCGCACGCGGGCTTCGACTGCGCACGGCTCATTGTCTTCGCGATTAATACTCGTCTGGCAGCTCATCCAGCTGGTCGAAGCGGAATACCGGACCGTCCTTGCAGACATACTTGGAACCGATATTGCAGCGGCCGCACTTTCCGATACCGCACTTCATGCGAAGCTCCATGGTTGTATATACCTGGCTCTTTGAGAAGCCCAGTGCCTGCAGATTCTGCAGAGTAAACTTGATCATGATCGGCGGTCCACAGATCAGGATTGTCTTGTCTAAGGAAAGATTCAGCTCATTTACGTAGCTTGGAACAAATCCAACATGGCCATCCCAACCCTCCTGCGGGCGGTCGATAGTCAGATGAACGTTAATTCCTTCCTCGTTGCACCACTCGTCCTGAATTTCCTTGATGTCTACAAGATCATCCATAGAACGGGAACCGTAAATAATATCAATATCACCGTACTGATCACGATAGTGACGGCAATAGTTGATTACAGAATGAAGCGGAGCCAGTCCGATACCACCTGCGATAAACAGCAAATTTTTGCCCTTTAACTCAGTATCTACCGGGAATCCATTTCCATATGGTCCACGGATTGTAATCATCTGACCTGGTTCAATTGCATGAAGCCAGCTAGTCAGACATCCGCACTTCTTAATGGAAAACTCCATATATTCTTCCTGTGTCGGAGAAGAGGTAATGGAAAACATACCCTCTCCTACACCTGGAACGGAAAGCATGGCACACTGGCCAGGCTTATGTTCAAATGCTTTCTTGCCGTCTGGCGTTACAACACGGAATGTCTTTACATCCGGTGTATCCTTACGGATCTCAGTAACAACGCCAAGAGCAGGAATTAATTCTTCTCTTCTCTCACTCATGCCTGTGTACCTCCCAATGTTTTTGCTACCTTAACGATATTCAGGGAATTCGGGCACTTCTTTAAGCAGCGGCCGCAGCCTACGCAGGAGAACTCGCCATCATTTCTAAGAGGATTATAAACCAGCTTGTGCATGAATCTCTGGCGGAAACGCTCTACCTGACTCTTACGGTTTGTTCCGTGAGCCATCATTGTGAAGTCACGGTACATACAGGAATCCCAGCAGCGGTAACGCTCAATACCATGTCCTGTATCATAGTCACGCACATCGTAGCACTGACATGTCGGACATACAAATGTACATGTTCCGCAACCTAAGCAGTGGCTTGACAGTTCCTTCCACTCTTCTCTCTTGAAGATCTCTAACTCCGGACGAGAAGTGAAATAGGAAAGATCAAGATCAGCAAGCGGCAGCTTCTTTAAGATTTCCTTAACAGCAGCCTGCTGTGCCTCTACTGCCTTAGAATCGCTCTCTGCTAAAACAGCCTCAACCTTTTTAGTTAAGCCCTCGCCCTTCTCTGTCTGTGCTTCCCAGTAAAGGGTATCCTCTGCGATCCATGTTACAACATCACCCTCTGGCTTAGTTGCATCAATTCCAAAGGTACTGCAAAAACAAGTTTCCTCTGGTCTGTGACATGCCATAGATACAACAATGCCATGCTCTCTTCTTGCCTGATAATAAGTATCAACCGGATCAGCAAGGAAAACCTTATCCAAAATTGAAAAGCTTCTTGCATCACATGCTCTGACACCAAATACAACAAAATCCTTATCCTTCTTTGCAGCTGCCTCTACAGAAATCTTCTTTCCGTCCATATGGAACTTCATCAGATCTTCCTGGAACGGGAAGAACATATCCTTTGCAGACTTTACAGTCTGAAGTGCATCAAGACGCACCTTTGCATCTGCAGAATAAAGACCAAATTCTACCTCATTGCCCTTCTCTACCGGCAAATACAGTTCATCCACAGCCTGAATCGCATCAAACAGGCGGGAAATCTCACTCATAGCAATCTTTAACATGATTAATTCCCCCTCTCCATAACGATACTCGGCTCACAGTCTTCCTTAGTATAAGAAATCAGCGGTCCTCTTACGCCAACCTCAGTTCCTGCCTGGAAATCACCGTAGAATGTATCAATATCCTTGATGAACTTACGGTTTAACAGATGAAGAGGAATGTTCTGCGGACATACTCTGCTGCACTCACCACAGTCGGTACAACGACCAGCTACATGGAATGCACGAATAACGTGGAACATATTCTCCTCGAAATCAGTATTGTTTACCTTAGCAGCAACTCCGGACTTCGGGTTATCAAATACGCAGGTACGGCATGTACATGCTGGACATGCATTACGACATGCATTGCAGCGGATACACTTTGACAGCTGGCTTCTCCAGAAATCAAAACGCTCCTGCTCTGTCATTGCCTCAAGCTTTGCAACCTCAGCCATACGATCTGCACTTACTGGAACTTCTGGTGCTTCCTCATCTGGAATTAAAAGTTCATCGCCGGCTACATGATTTTTGCCCTTGCATACCATACAGCGCTCTAACAGCACTTCACTCTTCTTGCACTCCTCATCACCGTAAAGAGTCTTTACCTTAATGGTATCGCCCTCTTCCTCGATGCCAAGGATACCTGTGATTCCCTTTGCCTTGATCTTATTAACATCGATCATTCCGGTACATGGGATTCCCAGTGCATAAACCTTCTCTGCGTCCAGTCTGTGCTCTGTCTGCAGCTGATTGTAGCTGTAGCAGTCACACGGCTTAAGCAGTGCAAGGATCTTCTTTGGCTGCGGCGGTTCCGGTGCATTCGGTGCACGGAACGGCACATCCATTGTTGCAGCGCCTACTAAAAATTTACTCTGGTTTGCGCCGCAGAAGCTATTATAAACGAGTTCGTCCAGATTCTCCTTTGTGAAGATAGCCGGAGATACGTCGTAGCAGAATTCACCGGCCTTCCAGCCGATCACGCGGTCTACAGTGCCGTTATCAATAAGCTCATTGATTTTTGACACCAGTAATTCTTTTATTTCTCGCATCGCAGATCCCTCAACTTTCTGTTTTCACCAAGCTTTGTAATGGTGTCCACAAAATCATTCATAACAGATGCAAATCTTGCACCCTCTGCTGCAGAAACCCACTCCACTCTTGCTCTCTCCTTCTCAATGCCCAGATAATCAAGCATAGAGAACAGAAGTGTCATTCTTCTTCTTGCGTAGTAGTTACCAGTTGTGTAATGGCAGTCGCCCGGATGACATCCACACAGGATAACACCATCAGCACCTCTCTCAAACGCACGCAAAATGAACAGCGGATTTACACGGCAGGAGCATGGTACACGAATAATCTTGACATTTGCCGGATAATTCAGACGGCTGCTTCCAGCTAAGTCTGCTCCCGCATAGGAACACCAGTTACAGCAGAATGCCACGATCAGAGGAGTAAACTCTTTGTTTTCATTTGTCTCATTTACTTGCATATTGCGTCTACCTCCGCCATAATCTGATTATTTGCAAATCCCTTCAGGTCCATAGCGCCGGACGGACATGTAACCGTACAAGCACCGCAGCCCTGGCAGATTGCTTCATTAACAACTGCAACTCTTCTTGTCTCACGAACACCCTTGTCCATAACAAGTCTCTCTTCATAGGTGATAGCACCATATGCGCAGACATTTGCACACTGTGAACATCCGTTACACAATGTCTCATCAGAATGAGCTACACATGCGTTGCAAAGCAGGGAATCCTTTGCAAGAAGGCCGATTACCTTTGCTGCTGCAGCACTTGCCTGTGCAACAGTCTCCGGAATATCCTTTGGTCCCTGACAAACACCTGATAAGAAAATACCAGCTGTCGGGCTCTCTACAGGACGAAGCTTTGCATGAGCTTCAGTAAAGAAGTCGTTTGTATCCATACTTGCAGTCAGCATTGTTGCAAGACTTCTTGCACTCTCATCTGGCTCAATTGCAGATGCAAGAACAACCATATCTGCATCCATGTGGATCTGCTCGTTGTTTAACAGATCAGAAGCCTGAACCTTAAGGCAGCCCTGACCCTGCTCTACCTTTCCGACCATACCCTTAATATAATGTACACCATACTGCTCTACAGCACGACGATAGAACTCATCAAAGTTCTTACCTGGTGTACGAACATCAATATAAAATACAGTAACGTCGATATCCGGATGATGATCCTTTACAAGCATTGCATGCTTTGCTGTGTACATACAGCAGATCTTTGAACAGTAAGACTTGTCTCTGCAGGAATCTCCTCTAGAGCCTACACACTGTACAAATACGATCTTCTTTGGATGTCTTCCGTCAGACGGACATACAAGCTGTCCCTTTGTCGGGCCTGCTGCGTTCATGATACGCTCAAACTCTAAGGAAGTAACAACATCCTTGCTCTGTGAATACAGATACTCATCAAACTTAACAGGCTTAATCTGATTGTAACCTGTTGCAACTACAATTGCACCGTACTCCTTGGTGATAAACTCTTCCTTCTGATCATAATTGATCGCTCCAGCACCACAAGTTCTCACACAAAGTCCGCACTTGCCAGTCTTGAAGTGAATACATGCATCGCGATCGATAACTGCTAACTTCGGAACTGCCTGTGCAAATGGGATGTAGATTGCCGGTCTGTTGTCCAGACCCATGTTAAACTCGTTTGGTGTCTTCTTTGATGGACATTTCTCGGTACAAGCACCACATCCTGTACATTTTACCGGATCAACGTAACGCGGCTTCTGCTTGATGGTTACACTGAAGTTTCCTACGAAACCTGAAACCTTATCTACCTCACAGTAGGTATACAGATGAATCTTATCGTTTGCACCTGCATCTACCATCTTTGGTGTCAAAATACATGCCGCACAGTCAAGTGTTGGGAATGTCTTATCAAGCTGAGACATCTTACCACCGATTGTTGGCTTCTTCTCTACGATATCAACCTCAAAACCAGCATCTGCAATATCCAGTGCAGTCTGGATACCAGCGATACCGCCTCCGATTACAAGCGCACGCTTTACAACTGGGCTTGTCTGAGAGGTAAGAGGTGCATTTAACTGAACTTTTGCGATTGCGGAACGGCCTAAAATGATTGCCTTCTCAGTTGCTTCCTTGATATCCTTATGAATCCATGAACACTGCTCACGAATGTTTGCAATCTCAAGCATGTATGGATTTAATCCCGCTGCCTGTACGGTCTTGCGGAAGGTTGCCTCATGCATACGAGGAGAACAGGAACAGATTACTACGCCGGTCAGTCCGTATTCCTTGATGGCATCCTTAATGATGTTCTGTCCGCTGGCAGAACACATATACTGATAGTCGGTTGCGTATACTACGCCCGGCTGAACCTTTAAGGCTTCAACCACAGCCGCAACATCGACAGTTGCTGCGATATTGCTTCCGCACCAACATACAAATACTCCTATTTTCTGCATATGTAAACCAGCCTTTCTTTATCTCTTATACTTGCGGAATGCGCTGACAATTGCCTGCTGCGGAAGCTCTGGATCAAGCAGCTCTGGAATTGCTTCCTCGCTTAAATGATTCATGCCCTGCTGACGAATGACAGCCAGACGAATTGCTTCTACTAATTTTCCAGGTTCAACGCTTCTTGGACATCTCTGTACACATGCCATGCAGCTTAAGCAGTTCCAAATGGACTTAGACTGCATCAGTGCCTCGATTCTTCCGTTTTCTACCATATCAACAAACTGATGTGGATGATAATCCATTGCATCAAATGCCGGACAGGTTGCAGAACATTTTCCGCACTTCATACACTTGCGCGGGTTCACACCACTGATATCAGTAATCATTTTTTTATTGATATTCATGCCTGCACCTCCTCTTTTACGCCAAGCGCCTCTGCTAACAGCTCAGTGAAATAGTAAACTGGAATCTGGTTTTCAGTTGCATTGGCTACGAGGTTGTAACGGCAAAGAGGACAGGCTGTGATCATGCAGTCTGCCTGCTGCTCTAAAGCAGATGCTACAACCGCATTGCTTCTCTTTTGTGCCAGTTCCTTATCGTTTAAGGTCATGTATCCGCCGCAGCACTCATTGCGCTGTGAGAAGATAACTGGAGTTGCACCGATAGCCTTGATGAAATCTTCCATGATCTTTGGATTCTCTGGATCATCAAACTCCATTACTTTGCCTGGACGAAGTAACAGACAGCCATAATAAGCAGCAATTTTCTTTCCCTTTAATGGATTTACAACTGCCTTCTTTAAGTTGTCAAAGCCTACTACATCACGCAGCATCTCGAGGTAATGAATTACATTGGCCTCACCATTGTATTCCATATCAGGTGCCATGTAATTGTTAGCTCTTGTACGGAAATCCTCGTTGTTTCTCATGTCATTATTGACACGCTTAATTACATTATGACAAGCGGAGCACAGAGTCAGAAGATCCTGTCCCTTATCTCTTGCCTGAGCCAGAGCTCTGACGGAAGAAAGCTTATTGGCAATCTCATCTGTAGCGGTAGAATACACACCGCCGCAGCACTGCCAATCCTCAATCTCCTCCATCTCAATGCCCAGTGCCTTTGCAGAAGCAATGGCATAGTCATTGAGCTCTTTTGCCTTTGTCTTCAGGGTACACCCTGGGTAGTAGCTATACTTCATAGTTCCTTCCATTCTGCCACATAGTGGCTATGTTTTTGTGCCGCAGCCAAAACAGCTGCGGCGTTACCTGCGGCTTATGCCATCTCTTCCGGATGGAATACCTCATCAAACTTCTCTGCTGTCAAAAATCCTAACTGTACACAGGCTTCCTTTAAGGAAATATTCTCCTTGTATGCCTTCTTAGAGGTCTTTGCTGCGTTGTCATATCCGATGTATGGGTTCAAAGCAGTTACAAGCATTAAGGAGTTGTGCAGGTTGTGCTTCATCTTCTCTCTGTTTGCCTTAATTCCAACTGCACAATGGTCATTGAAGGAAATCATGACATCAGACAGAAGTCTTACAGACTGCAGGAAATTGTATGCGATAACCGGCATGAATACATTCAGCTCGAAATTACCCTGGCTTGCAGCGAATCCGATTGCAGCATCGTTGCCCATTACCTGAACAGCAACCATAGTCATTGCCTCGCACTGAGTCGGATTTACCTTACCTGGCATAATAGAGCTTCCCGGCTCATTCTCCGGAATTGAAATTTCGCCAAGACCACATCTTGGACCGCTTGCCAGCCAACGAACATCATTTGCGATCTTCATAAGATCAGCAGCAAGTGCCTTTAATGCGCCGTGTGCAAATGTAATATCATCCTTTGCTGTAAGTGCATGGAACTTGTTCTCAGCTGTAACAAACTCTTTTCCTGTCAGCTCGCTGATTACCTTTGCAACTTCTGGTCCAAAGTTCTTTGGTGCATTCAGTCCTGTTCCAACAGCAGTACCGCCAAGTGCCAGCTCCTTTAAGCCCGGAAGAGATGCCTCTAACATCTTCTTTGTCTTCTCAAGCATATTTCTCCAGCCACTGATCTCCTGAGAGAAACGAATCGGAACTGCATCCTGAAGATGAGTACGACCACTCTTAACAACATCCTCATTCTCAGACTCAAGACGCTTTAAGGTCTCAGTCAGCTTATCCATAGCCGGGAACAGATTGTCCTCGATACTCATAGCTGCTGCGATATGAAGTGCAGTCGGGAATGTATCATTGGAGCTCTGTGACATATTAATGTGATCGTTTGGATGAAGAAGCTTCTTTCCTGCGATCTCATTTCCGCGGTTTGCGATAACCTCATTGCTGTTCATATTAGACTGTGTACCGCTTCCGGTCTGCCATACAGCAAGTGGGAAATGGTCCATCAGCTTGCCGCTAATTACATCGTCTGCTGCCTGGCAGATGACGTTCTTTCTTTCCTCATCCAGTTTACCAAGATTGAAATTTGCAATTGCAGCACCCTTCTTTAAGATACCAAATGCATGTACAATTTCAGTTGGCATCTTCTCAATACCAATCTTGAAATTCTGATAACTTCTCTGAGTCTGAGCAGCCCAGTAGCGATCTGCCGGAACCTGCATCTCGCCCATGGAATCTCTTTCAATACGATACTCCATAGTAGTCCTCCTTAAATTTGTAAATTCTGCTAAATGTAGAAAAAAAACATAAACAGACATAATTCTTTGGCGACGCCCCACAAGGCCCCGCCAAAGGTTGTCTGCTGCTTTTTAATTACTCAATATCCATTTCCTTAATAACAGCCTTAAGTGCTTCTGCACTTGCCTTAAACTTTGCAACCTCTTCATCTGTCAGCGTTGCCTCGATCTTGCCCTTTACACCGTTTGGTCCAATTACAGTTAAGCAGCTGGTGCAGACATCATCTACGCCATACTCACCATGCATCATGGAAGATACAACAGTTACAAGATCCTGAGCACCCATCAATGCCTCACAGACATCAACAACAGAATTTGCTACGCCATAGAAGGTAGCACCCTTTCTCTTGATGATTTCTCCGCCAGACTTGCGTACATAGGTGATTACTTCATCTGGATCAAAATCATTTGCATCAATGCCAAGTCTTCTTGCACCCTTTGTGTACTCATCAAGCTTGATGCCTTCAACCGTTACCATGCTCCATGGAATAAAGGAAGTATCTCCGTGCTCGCCGAAAACGTAGCCCTTGATGCTTCTTTGTGCAATTCCAAGCTCCTGAGAAAGCTTATAGGTAAGACGTACTGTATCAAGCAGTGTACCAGAACCAATTACCTGATTCTCCTTCATTCCTGAATACTTTAAGAATGCATAAGTCAGTACATCTACCGGATTTGCTACGATGATGCACAGTGCATTCGGTGCATGCTTTGCTACCTGAGGTGCAATGTTCTTCATGATTGCAACATTGGTCTTTGCTAACTCAATACGGGTCTGGCCAGGCTTTCTTGCTACACCAGAGGTAACAATCACAATATCAGAACCTGCTGCATCCTCGTAATCACCAGCAATCATGGAAATCGGATCTCTAAAACCAGTTCCCTGTGCCATATCCATGATCTCACCGTCTGCCTTATCCTTAAGGATATCGATCATGACGAGTTCTGATACATATGGCTTCAGTGATAAAATATGAGCAATTGTAGAACCAACGCTGCCTGCTCCAATAATAGTAATCTTACTTCCCATTATAAACTCCTTTCGTATTTCGCGAGATTGATATTTCATTAACGAACTTGTTATAAATATAACAAATCTTGCGTCAAATATCAAGTATATGAATATAGTTTTTTATTTTTCTGTAAAAAACACCGATACACATGCGAAAATCGTATTCATTATAATTCATTTTGCAGAATCACGCAAGTGTTTTGTACATATTACCATTTATATGGCGTCGCCTGATAAACATAAAAATTCAACCAGTTCGTATACAGCGTGTTAGCATGCCCTCTCCATGTAAGAAGCGGAGTTGTGGATGGATCATCGTTCTCATAATAATGAACCGGAACCTCTGCATCCATGCCTTTTGCCAGATCACGCTTATATTCTGCGTCGAGTGACATGCGGTCATACTCTGGATGACCAAGCAGATAAATATTTCCCTGATCGTCTTTAATCAGATAGCAGCCTGCCTCATCTGATTCTGCAAGCAGCATAAGATGTTCATTTGCTAACACATCATCTCTTTTTACGCCAAAGTAACGCGAATGCGGTGCGTAAAACACATCATCAAAGCTTCGCACAATAGGCTCACAGCGGTCAAGAAGACGGTGGCTATACACACCTGAAAGCTTCTTTCCTGTCGGTGTCTTTTGAATACCATAATGATAATAAAGACCGGCAAGTGCTCCCCAGCAAATATGAAACGTGCTCGTAACGTTTGTCTTTGACCATTCCATAATGCTCGCTAATTCCTCCCAGTAAGAAACTTCCTCAAACTCCATTGTCTCGACTGGGGCACCAGTTATGATCAGTCCGTCAAAGTACATATTTCGTACGGCTTCAAAGGTAGTATAAAATTTATTGATATGGCTGGCAGATGTGTGCTTTGACACATGACTGCTCACATTCATACAGGTAACATTGACCTGCAGCGGCGTATTTGACAGTGCCCTAAGAAGTTGGATCTCATAATCCTGCTTTAGCGGCATCAAATTCAATATTACTATCTCGAGTGGACGGATCTGCTGCGTATCTGCACGCTCCTCTCCCATCATAAAAATATTTTCAGACTCGAGTACCTCCCTTGCAGGCAGGTCATTATCTACACGTATTGGCATAAGTTATTCTCTTTTCATATTTATTGAATACATTTTTTACGTTACTCGCCAGCTTCCATTTTTTTGCACAGATCAAGAAAATCATCTTCTGAAAGGATAGAAACACCAAGCTCCTTTGCCTTTTTGTTTTTGGAAGAAGTTGATTCTTTGTCGTTATTAATAAGATAACTTGTCTTAGCTGATACACTCCCTGCCGCCTTGCCGCCATGCTTTTCAATATAGTTTTTCAGCTCATTTCTGTTTGCAAAATGATGGACAGATCCGGTAATCACAAATGTAAGGTTTTCAAGATACTGTTTTTCATTATTTTCTTCCAAAACAAGTTCCAGTTCCTTAAGGAGCGAATCTAACTGTCCCATTTTTTCTGAATCGTTAAAATAATCGCAGACAGCCTGTGCCATAACCTCGCCAATACCATCAACCGCAGTGAGTTCTTCTGCTGTGGCTGCCCTAAGCTTATCAAGATCTTGGTGGAAAGCACGCGCAAGCACCTTTGCATTTGCCACACCAATTCCTGGAATACCAAGTGCATAGATTAATGCTGGAAGCTTAACCTTTCTTGCCTTATCAATTGAGGCAATCAAATTGGAACATGACTTTTCACCAAAGCCATCCATCTTGCAAATTTCATCTGCATGTTCCTTTAAATGGAAAATATCGGCAAAGCTGTGAATAAAGCCAGAGTCGATAAACTTTTCAATGGTCGCTTCTGACAAACCTTCCATATTCATGGCATTTCTGCTCACAAAAAGTTCAAAGGCTTTTGTCTGCTTTGCCGTACATGCAGGATTTTCACAGTACAGACATGTTACCTCGTCATTAGTAACAAGCTTTGTTGGTCCGCCGCAGACTGGACAAACAGACGGAATTGTTAAGTTACTGCTTTGTGTCAGATTCTCTGCAATCTGAGGAATGATCATATTTGCCTTGTAAACAGTGATTGTATCACCAATTCCAAGTTTTAAGCTTTCCACAATCGAAACATTATGGACGCTCGCACGCGTTATTGTTGTTCCCTCTAACTCAACAGGGTCAAACACGGCAACAGGATTTATAAGTCCCGTGCGTGATGGACTCCAGTGAATCTCTCTAAGGGTAGTCTCTGCCGTCTCGTCCTTCCACTTAAATGCCATGGCATTTCGTGGAAATTTAGCTGTGTTTCCAAGACTTTCACCATAGGCGATATCATCCATCAAAAGAACTAGTCCATCTGATGGCAGTTCATTCGATTCAATATGATTTGCGAACCACTTCACAGAATCAGGAAGATCTGTCGAAGTTACCATGCGGTATGTCACAACATCAAACCCCTGCGTAGCAAGCCATTCAAACTGGCAGCGTCTTGAATTATTAAAGGTCATATCCTCTGCCGAGACGAGCGCAAATGCGATAAACTGAACATGACGGCCTGCTGTTACCTGACTATTTAACTGGCGCACAGAACCTGCACACAAGTTTCTCGGATTTTTATACTTTGCATCCGCATCAGGATTTTCCTCGTTGATTCGCTCAAAATCCTTATAGGAAATAACTGCCTCACCACGCAGCACCAGACGCCCCTTAAATGGAATCTTAGCTGGAAGATTTTCAAACTGTCTGGCATTTTGTGTGACAACCTCTCCTGTGATTCCATTTCCACGTGTCACAGCCTTTGTCAATGTACCATTCTCATATGTTAATACAATAGTAAGACCATCAAGCTTCCAGGAAAGTATGCCTGTCTGATCTTTTAAAAATTCCTGAAGCTGCGACACTTCCTTCGTCTTATCAAGAGACAGCATTGGTGATGGATGATTTTCTTTTGGAAGTGCACTTAATACCTCATATCCGGCATGTGCAGTCGGGCTTTTTGCAAGCACTGTTCCAGTCTTTTTTTCAAATGCGGCAAGCTCATCATAAAGCTCATCATATTCCTTATTGCTCATCAGCTCTTTGCTTTCCTGATAATATGCTCTCGCCGCCGCATCAAGCTGCTCTACCAGTTCCTTCATACGCTCCAAATCGGACATAATAAACCTGCCTTTTCCTATCACTATTGTAATTAAATGCCTACGAATTTCTCCGTTACTTCGTAACTCTCGAAATTCTAAAAACATTCGGATTCGCTGATTTTCTTCGAAAATCACTGCATCCTCATGTTTTAACGGGTCTCAAGGTCACAAGCCTATTCATGCAAGCATGATCAGCTTGTGACTTTTCGACCCTGGCATTTACAAATCCTTGATCAATTTATCAAACTCTGCGTCAGTCACATTACGGAAGTTTCCCTGCGGAATATTTCCAAGATGAATGTTCATGATACGAATACGCTTTAATGTCTCTACACGATAGCCACATGCTGCGCACATACGACGAATCTGACGGTTTAAGCCCTGCTTTAAAATAATATGAAATTCTCTGTTTCCTGTCTTTGTGCAGACGCATGGCATAGTATCTGCATTAAGCTCATCAAGATGCATACCTCTTCTCATTTTATCTAAGAAGCTCTCTGTTACCTGATTATTAACTGTGACAACATATTCCTTTTCATGAGAATTGCTTGCCTTTGAAATTTCATTTGCCAGATCTCCAAGATTAGTCATTAAAATCAGACCCTCAGATTCCTTATCGAGACGGCCAATCGGATAAATTCTAGTAGGATATTTTACCATATCTACAATATTTTTCTCACCCTCAAAACGAGCTGTCGTACACACGATTCCTGCCGGCTTATTGACTGCGATCAATACTGGCTTAACCTGCTTTGTGCTGACCTTTTTTCCGTCCACAACGATCTCATCTGCACTGCTTACCTTCTGTCCCATAACAGCACACACGCCATTGACCATGACCTTTCCCTCATCAACAAGACGGTCTGCCTCACGGCGGGAGCAAATTCCTTTTTCACTCAAAAATTTGTTTAAACGAACTGTTTCTTCCATATATAAATATCCTTTCTTAGTGAATAAACATCGCATCGCCAAATGAGAAGAAACGATATTTCTTTTCAACAGCTTCCTTGTAGGCTGCTAAAATGTGCTCTCTTCCAGCAAGTGCAGAAACAAGCATTACGAGTGTAGACTTTGGCAGATGGAAGTTTGTAATTAAGGCATCTACCATTTTAAAATGATAACCTGGATAAATGAAAATATCCGTCCATCCACTCTGCGCCTTCAAAATACCATCCTCTGTAGATGCTGACTCTAACGTGCGGCAGCTTGTCGTTCCTACTGCAATGACACGTTTTCCAGCCTTCTTTGCTGCATTGATTTTCTCTGCTTCCTCTGGCTCAATACGATAAAACTCTGAGTGCATATGATGCTCAAGAACATTTTCAACCTTTACAGGTCTGAATGTGCCAAGACCAACATGAAGAGTTACGCTTGCGATAACAACACCCTTTTCCTCAATCTTCTTCAACAGATCCTTTGTGAAATGAAGTCCTGCTGTCGGTGCTGCTGCTGAGCCTTCATACTTTGCATAAACAGTCTGATAACGATTCTTATCCTTAAGCTGGTGTGTGATATAAGGCGGCAGCGGCATCTGTCCAAGCTCATCAAGAATCTCTTCAAAAATTCCCTGATAAGAAAAACGAATCTTTCTGTTTCCATCCTCTACAACTTCAAGCACCTCTGCCTTTAAACGTCCATCACCAAATGTAATGATTGTTCCCGGCTTTGCCTTCTTTCCTGGCTTTACAAGTACCTCCCAGACATCATCCTGCTCTCTCTTTAGCAAAAGCACCTCAATGTGAGCACCAGTATCTTCCTTAACACCCATCAGACGCGCTGGAATAACCTTTGTATTATTTATAACAAGACAGTCACCTGGATTTAATTCATCGATAATATCTCTGAAAATCTTATCCTGAGTCTTGCCTGTCTTTTTATCCAGTAAAAGCAATCTTGAACTGCTGCGGTCCTCAATCGGATCCTGTGCAATCAGCTCCTCTGGCAGATCATAATCAAAATCATTTATATCCATCATACCTGTTTGATGTGCTGCAGATTCTGTCTCATTTGTTGTATTTACTTTTGTTTCCATAGTTTCCATTATTAATTGCCTCCAAATATAAAAAAGCCCTCTAATACTCATGTAGCATATCATAATTTTTTCGCAAATACAAGAACTGTATCAACTTAAAAACTTTTTACGTGTATTTTGGATTTTTCGTTGATTTGTTTTCTCTGCAATGGTATGATGATAGGGAAAATAATAGTTACAATTCACGTGGCTAAATAACAGGGAGGTTTTCATTATGCCGAAAAAAAGAATCGTCGTTGCGCTTGGCCGCAATGCATTTGGAAAGACGCTTCCAGAGCAAAAGACTGCTGTTAAGGAGGCAGCAAAAGCTATTGCTGACCTTGCAGAATTAAAATATCAGATTGTTATCACACACAGCAATGGTCCTCAGGTTGGTATGATTCACATGGCTATGACCGAATTTGGCAATGCACATCAGGATTTTACAGTTGCACCTATGGCAGTCTGCAGTGCTATGAGCCAGGGCTACATTGGATACGACCTTCAGAATGAGATCCGTACTGAGCTGCTTCGCAGAGGTATCTTTAACACAGTATCCACCATTATTACACAGGTTAAGGTTGACCCATTTGATCATGCATTTAGTCATCCGCTGAAATCTATTGGCCGTATCATGACAGCTGAGCAGGCACAGGCAGAACGCGATAAGGGTAATTTTGTTCGTGAAGAGGAAGGCGGCTTCCGCCGTATCGTTGCATCCCCTGCCCCGATTGAGATCTATGAGATTGATGCTATTCGTGCACTTGCTGATGCCGGACAGGTCGTAATCGCAGCCGGCGGCGGCGGTATTGCTGTATTAGAGCAGGGTCCTGTTTTAAAGGGTGCCAGTGCTGTTATTGAGAAGGATGCTACAGCTGCTAAGATGGCACACGAATTAGACGCAGATGTTCTTTTATTCTTATCTGCTACTGAGCGCTTTGTCATTCATGCAGATACACCGCAGGAGTTTTCTCCAGATCATTTATCTGTTGCAGAGGCAATGGAGCTTATCGATAGCCAGACTATGGCAAAGGAAACAAAGCTGCCTAAGCTTGCTTCAGCTGTAAGCTTTGTAGCTGCAGGTGAAAACCGCAAGGCAATCATCACATCCCTCGATAAGGTAAAGGAAGCACTTGCAGGAAAGACCGGTACATTGATTACCAAGTGATTTGATTTACACCATCACAAACTGCAAAGAGGTCATGTCGTTTTGGACATGACCTCTTTTTTATTATTCATAATTATTCGTAGTAAACAGTCTGGAACATTCCTACACTTCCAAGGATCGTTGCCGCATACGCAGAATCATTTCCTGCGTTTCCTGTACGGTATGCTGTCAGTGCCTGATTCCAACTGCCATATGTATGGTAATACTCTGCTAGCAAATCAATTCCAACTAAGATGTTGGATGCTGGATCATACAGATTAGTAACACCAAGCTTCGCCATACGAGATGCACTGTATCTTGGAATGATCTGCATCAGTCCCTGTGCACCGCTTCCGCTTGTAGCACCTGCGTTAAAGTGGCTTTCATGATACATAACAGAGAAGATTACTGAACTGTCCACACCATACTGACTGCAAAGATTTAATGTATACTGCGTCAAATCACTGCTGAGTGCAACGTTAGTGACACGGATGCTTCCAGTTGGCTGTGTCTCTGGTACTGTTGGCTGTGTCTCCGGTGCCGTTGGCTGTGTCTCTGGCGCTGCTGGCTGTGTCTCTGGTGCTGTCGGCTGTGTCTCTGGTGCTGCCGGCTGTGTCTCTGGCGCTGCTGGCTGTGTCTCTGGCGCTGTCGGCTGTGTCTCCGGTGCCGCAGACGATGCTGCTGCCACTGTAAGAACGATATTAGATGAAAAACCACCATAAGACAATGTAATTACATTTTCACCTGCGTGAAGCATCATACCTATATCATTGCTTGACCAGCCTTCTGTGATCGTTGCATAATTTCCATCACTGTATGCTGCTACAACATATACCTCATTGCTGCAAACTACATCGCCTTCACTCTTAGTACCACCGACATAGAAGGCTTCGATACCTGTTACTGTTACAGCTTCAGTAGATGGCTGTGTTTCTGGTACTGTTGGCTGTACAGCCTCAGAAGATGGCTGCTGTGCCGACTCAGACGGTGCTGCTGTCTCACTGTTTACTGTGCTGTTTTCGATAGCTGCTGCACTAGATGATGGCACAGTATCCTGCTGTACTTTAGATTCCTCTTGCTGGGAACTTACCGTTTCTGCCTGAGATGCCATTGCCATTACCTGATCTGGTGACAGGACTGTTAGTACTTCCTGGCTGTCTGCTGCCTCTTTTGTAGTATCTGATGAGATATCAGTACTTGTATTAACTTTATTTGCAGATGCTAACAGGATATTTTCTGCACTGCTCTCACTTACTGCAACACCTAGCTGCTTTGCATTATCCTCTGTTAAAGCAATATCAGTATTGATCCATGTTTCTCCAAGTGAGTATGAAACAGCAAGACAATCTGCTGAAAGGTACCCCTTCATAGGTCCGTCATATACACAGTATGCCCAGCCAGACTCCAGCAAGCTGACTTCATAAGCATCATATTCGTATGCTACATCCAGGATATCTGCAGATGTTGTAGGACGAAGACGAATGTTCATATTCGGAACAGTTACTCTTGCATAAAGAGTTCCGTTCTCCTGCATATACGCTGCAGCTTCTTCTCCTGTCAGAAGGTACTCGGTTTTTACCCAGCCCTCCATATCGTCTACTCCAATCTTTGTCCAATCACCGTCTTCGCCAAGAACAGATACAAGCTCTTCTGCCTTAATGGTATTAACCACCTCTGCACTCTCATCTGCCTGTACTCGCACATTTAAGTAATTGCCTACTGTATTTGGATTTACAAGTGCCTGATCTGAAAAATAGCTTGCCAATGGACTGCTTGCAGATGATGCACTTGATGAACGTTTCTCATTTTCTGTACGCTTTTCGTCAGACTCAGTTGACTTTTCTGTTGTCTTTTTCGCCGTTAGCTCATGTTCCCACAGCATGCCAAGCTGATAACGTTCAGCGCTGACTAATTCTGCATTTGCTTCTGTCTGAGGCTCCTGCTCTCTTGTCATCTCTTCCTGTGTCTCATCAAGCTCACGCGCGGCGAGAACATCATTATTCTTTGTCTGGAGTGCACCTGTTGAAGAAATAATAAGTCCAGCTGCAACTGCACCAGTTAAAAGCGTTGCTGCCGCTCCATTCACAAGAATTTTTACTCTAGCTTTCATTGAATATTTGACCTCTCCCATTTTTATTTTCATGTCTGTGAAACATTTACTTTTCGCAAACAGTATTTTTTTACTGCCCTAGACATGAAAAATATCATAATTATGTAATAACTGTTTCAATTTTATTAAACTTATTACAACTTTGTTACAGACGCATTGTAACATTTTTAATAAATATTGTCAACTGCTTTCTTGGGAGAGGTGATCGCGCGATTCGCGCTCTGTAAGCTATTTTCAGCAAAATCACTTACAGCGGCTACTAAAGTAACCGCTGCATTGTAATAAATACTTTACTTATTTTTACTATCAATAAACTCCTGGAACTGTCTCTGGTATTCCTCTACAAATGCATCAATTCCTGCTTCTTTTAATTTCTTAACAGCTTCCTCATACCCGTCCTCATAAGATACAATTCCTGCAGTCATCGGATTGAAATATTCCTGTTCTACTGCTTGAAGCTGAGCATATTCTGTACTAACTGGTGTCAAATCAAATGAGAAACCAATATCCTTTTGGTCAACACAGCCCTCATTCCAGTTCTCATACGTTTCTTTTTGCTCATCTGTAACCCAATTCTGATAACGCTTAAAGTTAATATTATCTGGAAGCCATGTGTCTACCAATACATCTGTATTAATCATATTAAAGCTTCCATCTTCATTGACTGTGTAATCCTTGCCTTCTACTCCATAGAGAATAAAGTCAACCCATTCCTGACTGGACTGTAATAAATTGATCAGTTTTACATAGCCAATCAGTTCATCCCCTTCTACATCAGCACTTACAGCAAATGCAGTAGAATATGCGCCTCGTGACATCAAAGGCTTTTTTGTCTTGTCTCCTAGATAATAATTTTTAAATACGGCATTTGGATTTGCCTTCATTACAATATCCTGATACTCGAATACACGATAGCTTGCACCAATCGTAAACAATGCATCGCCATTGTAGAACTGTGCATCACATTGAGATCCGTTTGACAGCACATAAGATGGAATCATTCCCATTTCGTACCATCTATTGGCAATCTCCACAGCCTGCTTATACTCATCGGATTCATAGAAACTCCATACTTCTCCTGAATCTGGTTGATTGCCATCTGTCGCAACAAAACCGTTTAATTTGTAAATATTTCGATCCGAATCAAATGCACCATTTAAAATCATTGGATTCATTCCGCCTCTTGAAAATCCAATCATTTCTGGATACTTCTCATGTGCCAATTGCCAGAATTTTTCTACATCATCAATTGTTTTTAAGTCATCCATTCCAACATCTTTTAAGATATCTTCTCTTGCCATCAGCAAGTAATTTTCGCCTGCATTCGGTTTATTTCCAAATGGAAGTGCATACAACTGCCCATTTACCTTCCAAGTATCAAATGCTTCTTCTCCGCCACAATATTTCAAAAGATCTTGCGCATTCTCCTCATAGACATCTGTTAAGTCTGCATAGTACCCTTTTGATACACACTTAGATAAAAATGCCGTATCCGTATAAGTTACAAAATGCTCTCCTGTAGACAACATTAATTCGGTCTTTCCACCTGCATATTCCGACCATGGAAGATACTGAACTGTCAAATCTACATTAATTGCTTCTAGCACTTTGTCATGCAGTTCATGCTCTGCAAAATCACTCATTCTGGTGGACTCCTCACCATACAAAATTAGTGTTGCAGGTGTTGGCGCTTCTCCATCTGCCATTACAGTTCCCGCTGGAATTAACGAGAGTAACATTCCCATTGTTGTTGCTGCTGCCATCAAACTTCTCTTCTTCATAAATAAATCCTCCTGTTTATTTTTCTATTTTCAACAGCATCTACTGTTGTTTTACAATTTCATTATCCTTTTAACGCACCTACTGTTACGCCCTTAACAAAATGTTTTTGAACAAATGGATATACCAAAATAATCGGTCCTATCGCAATACAGGTAATTGCCATTTTTATTGTCTGTGTTGGAAGCGTTACATGCGCTGCCATAGAACTCGATGGATTTGCTGCTAAAAATTGAATATTTGCCATCATCTTGTATAAAATATATTGAATCGAGTACAGTTTCTCATCGTTAATCAACATTAACGGAAGGTAGAAATCATTCCAATATTGTAACGCATAAAATAATGTGATTGTCACAATTCCTGCTTTTGATAAAGGAAGAATCATCTTCCACAAAATTCGAAAATGCCCTGCACCATCAATCTTTGCGCTTTCAATTAATTCGTATGGAAGCCCCTTTATAAAATTACGAATTAAATACATATTGAACACATTCATTGCATACGGAAGAATCATCGCCAAATAGCTGTCTTTTAACCCCAAATACTTTGTTGTAACAAGATACCAAGGAAGCATTCCTCCATTGAAAAGCATCGTAAAATAAGCGAAAAAAGCCAAAAACTTTCCAAACTTAAAATCTCGTACTGTGATTGTATATGCATATGTAATCGTCACGAAAACAGAAATCAATGTTCCTCCAACCGTAACAATAATGCTTGTTTTATATGCATTTAGCAATTTCGGTCCCTGTGTTTGAAATACATATTTGTAGGTATCGAATGAGATTGTTTCTGGAAATAATGTGAAACCATTCCTCGTTACTTCATCTTCTGTGCTGAGCGACCCAATAAAAGCAAACACAATTGGGAATAGGCAAATTAATGCTATCAGCGCCAACAACATGTAAAATATAGCTATCAATACTTTATCAGATGATATTTTTGATCGTCTCATTTTGCCTCCTTTAAAATAATGTGCTTTCCGGATCTACCTTTCCAGCTATCTTATTTGAAATAACAACTAAAAATAATCCAAATACGGACTGATACAGAGAAATCGCTGATGCAAAAGCCATCTCACCGTTTCTGACACCACTTCTATACACATATACATCAATCAAATCTGTGGTTGATAACAATACCGGATTTAAATTGGTCAAGCCAATGATCATATTCAAATTTCCCTTCAGCATATTGCCTACTGAAAGTAAAAATAGAACAACAACTGTTGGTCTTAAAAGTGGAAGCGTAATTTTTCTGATACACTGCCATTTTGACGCTCCATCCACTTTTGCCGCTTCATATAGAGAAGAATCAATTCCAGAAATCACACCATAATAGATAATGGAATTATATCCACAGCTTTGCCATGTATTTACAATAACCAAAATTGGAATCCACGCTCCTGGTTTTGCATAATAATCATAGCCTTCTCCTCCAAAATTCCGTACAATCTGGTTTACCATGCCTGTCTCTGCATTCAATAATGCGTACAAGATTGCACCTATTACCATCCAAGAAATAAAGTATGGAAGGAACATCAAACTTTGCGAGACTTTAATAAATAATTTATTAGTAATTTCTCCTAGCATTACTGCAATTGCCACCGCCATAATAGTTCCTACTATAAAAAACAATATATTATACATCACAGTAAGTCTAGTAGATCTCATCGCAGTGGATAAATTATTAAAGAAGAATTTAAAATTCTTATAGATTGGTTCCACCCATGGACTTCCAAAAATTCCTTGCTTAAAATTGTACTGTTTAAATACCAATACAATTCCAGCCATCGGCAGATACGAAAATGCGATCAATGCTGCGACCCCTGGAAGTGCCATAATGTACAATGGCCATTGTTGGCGTATCTTACACCTATGCTTCATTCCTTTCTGTTTCATATGCAACGTCCTTTCTCTTTTTGTTTTCTGTGCACAGCTTACTGCATTTTTCTCCTGTTGAAAAGAAAAAGAAAATGTTTTTCATGCATTTTTCTGTCCAATCTGCATGAAAAACATTTTCCTTCTCGTATCATTTTTCTGTTTTTTTATCATTTTTTTGCAAATCACTCCGATTTTGAAGTTTCATTGCGATAAGAAGACGGGGATGTTCCATATTTTTTCTTAAACTGAGCGCTGAAATAGGACGTTCCTGAAAATCCAGCTTTCTGCGCGACCTCTTTCACTGACAACCTTTTCGTCTTCAAAAGTTCTGACGCATAATTCAATCTGAGATTATTTACATATTCAGGAAATGACAATTCACTGATCTCCCGAAACATTCTTGAAAAATAGGACGGTGAAATATGAATTACTTCTGAAACTTGCTCAACTGACAATTCAGGCTCTTGATAATGACTATTAATGTATTCAAGTGCTGACAGCATATCAGTACGTATTGATCGTTCCTGATAAGTATTCACTTCTAAGCAAGCATCCTCGATTAAATTGCTCAGATAATCATATAACTGTTTTTGGTTTATCAAGCTTGATAATTTTATATAATGCATCATATATATTTCTTGATATTTTTTCGTTGCTACAGGCACTTGAACACTCACATTTTCTAGCTCTGTAGAAAAATAGCTAAGCGCATGGAAAATCTTTTTGATTTCATATCCACTCAACTGTTTTAATAAAGTTGCCGTCAACTGCTTTGCCTGTATTTCATCACCACACTTTGCAGCATCAATTACAGGCTGCAACAGCTTTTTGGGAACATCCTCATCCTTTTTCGTTTCAAAAATACTGCTGTCGCAAACTTGATCACACTCTCCAAACAGCACATATTTCGAAAATTCTTGCAACTTTCGAAATTCCGATTGAAAATCATGTTCATCTGTAATCCAATCTGAACATAGCAAATACAGATTACTTCCCATCCGCTGTTGTTGCTCTAATACATCAGATATCAACGATATCACAGCTGACTGTTCCGTTTTAATCAATGCCTTCTCACAAATTAGATAGACACAATACCAGCCATTTTCCTCTGAAAACATTTTTGTTTGATAGCCGCTAAGTGCTTTACCCATCGCCTCAAACAAACTCCTTGCTTGCTTTCCATCTACTCTTCCAATTTTACTTCTTCCATACAGCAACAACACTCTTTCTTGTTCTCTCAACTTCAAAACGGATGGCATTAATGCTTCCCCTGGTTCATCTTCTAAAAATCCCAATACTTGATCTGTATGAACCTGCCTTGAAATCTCCGAAATCTGTGAAATAATTTTTTCACTCGTCATTTGTGTAATCGAATCGCCATACATGCTTGGCTCATCTTCTAGTCTACTATAAGAAGATATTCTCTTAAAAAATCGTTTTAACGGCTTATAAATCATTCGAGCCACAATGGTTGCCAATATACAACTAATAATAAGTACCAATGCTACCCATATCAGTGATCGTTTAAAATATGCTCCCATTACCTTATCCATCTCACTTATGTCCATTAATTGAACAAAATTCAATTGATAGTCACTGCTATAAGAGGAAGTCAAAAAATAGGTACTTTCCCCTATTTCTAATTCTCTCAGCTGTCCCTGTGCAGCACTTGCACTTTCATTAATTTTCTCTATCTGTGCTTGTTCTTCTTCATTTTGGCTAAGGATCAAATTGCCTTCTTTGTCAAATACTAAATAACTATATTTATCATCCTCGGATGCTAGTAACATATCTAAAATTTTAGATTGGTTGATCGCATACAGTACACCTCTTTGAGGTGGCCCATTTAGAGAATCACGTTCCATTCGAAACAAAAAGAATCTTCTCTGAGAGGTTTCCTCATTGTTAATAAAAAAAACTTGTTTATCATGCTGCGTACTTTGCAACTTCTCTAATACCTCTTGCTGCTCCTCCTCACTCGGATATACATGACCAATAATTTGCTTTAATCTCCCCTTTTGATAAATAACGCTATAATCAATATATCCATCATTGTTAACTGCATATTGGAGATATCTTGTAATATTCCACTCATTGATTGCATCTGATTGATTGGTATACAAAGATGCCTTAATATGTGGCTCCATAAATAAATTTTGCAGACTAACCTGATAATAGTCCAGCTGGTGATTTACATTTTCAGTAATATTCTCCAACTGGACAGAACTCATTTCGTATACCTTTTCTTTTATATATCCCCTAAACCATGAAGACATCATGATAAAAATACTCGCTACCACAATCATGCAAACGGCAATGTAGCTAGCTGCCAAAACAAATACATATTGCCGATTGGCGATATCAATCTGAATAACACTATGCTTCTTTTTCATTCTCTCATTTGTCCCTTCCAAAGTTCAATTATGATTAGAATATCACAAATGTTATTCTGCTTCAAGATTTTTTTCGTCACAATTAACAGTTTTCCAAATATTCTATTGTGATACTGCTTAATTTCTTCTCTGTCTTGCTGCCTCAAACATCAAAACAGTGGCTGCCATTGCCGCATTTAATGATTCTACCTGTCCTGCCATTGGAATCAGAATCTTACAGTCTGCAAGCGCTGCTACCTCATCTGACAGACCGTTCGCCTCGTTTCCAATCATAAATGCGCACGGCTTTTTATAGTCTGCTCCTTCGTAGCTGATTGTTGCGCCTAGGTGAGCGGCGTATGTGCTTACACCTGCCTTTTTTAAGCGCTCTATATCGCCTGCAAAATCTTCTGATACGACAAACGGCACGCGGTAAAGAGCACCCATAGTGCTTCGTATTGTCTTTGGATTGTAGATATCAACACAGTCACTGCTCATTAGAATACCAGTCACTCCTGCTGCCTCAGCTGCACGCATGATTGTTCCTAAATTTCCCGGATCCTGTAAATGATCTAAGATAAGCAAAAATGATGCTTTTTCTTTTCCCAACAGTTCTTCAAATGAATACGGCTGCTGCTTTACTACTGCAAGAATACCCTGCGGTGTCTTTGTATCTGAAAGCGTCTCAAAAATTGAATCACTTACTACGTCAAATTTTTTTCCCTTTAGAAGCGCAGCACCTTCCTTACTCTTGCAAAAAGACTCTGATGCCACAATCATTTTTATACGATCTGCCGGTGCCTCCTCAAACATCTTTCTTCCCTCAATTACAAATGCCTGCTCGCGCTTTCTCTCCCTGGATTTTCTCTGTAAATTCAAAATATATTTTTGCTGCTGATTCATAAATCGCCCTCTTTTCTTATTTTTTTAAGTTATTTTCCTATAAAAATAGCCCACAGTCAAGACCGTGGACCACTTTATTGTTTATTTGTATTTCATTTATATCATCTGGAAAGCATCTTGCTTACTTCGTACTCGTATGGAGAGATAGTCTTCTTCATAGCAAGTGCCTCGTTGATATCATAATCAACAAACTTACCATCGCGCAGTGCAACAACACGGTTGCTTGCGCCATCACACAGAAGCTCTACGGCACGAGCACCCATCATGGAAGCATAGTAACGATCCAGACAGGTCGGGCTTCCACCACGCTGCATATGTCCAAGAATGGTTGCTCTGGTCTCAATGCCTGTAGCAGCCTCGATTCTCTTTGCCATGCTTGCGGAATGACCAACACCCTCTGCGTTAATAATCAGATGATGCTTCTTACCCTTCTTACGATTCTCAATGATCTGATTGATCAGTGCCTGCTCATCGCCATCATAATACTCTGGAAGAAGAATATTCTCTGCACCATTTGCAACACCACACCATAAAGCGATGTAACCTGCGCTTCTTCCCATAACCTCAATGATACTGCAGCGCTCATGAGATGTAGAAGTATCTCTTACCTTATCAATTGCTTCCATTGCGGTATTGATTGCAGTATCAAAGCCGATGGTATAATCTGTACAAGCAATATCCTGATCAATAGTTCCCGGCAGACCAATTGTATTGATTCCCAGATTTGCCAGCTTACATGCTCCATTAAATGAACCGTCACCGCCAATTACAACGATACCATCAATTCCGTGCTTTCTGCAGATCTCTGCACCAAGCTTCTGACCCTCTTCTGTACGGAACTCTGCACATCTTGCTGTGTAAAGGATAGTACCACCTCTCTGGATGATATCAGATACGCTGCGAGAATCCATATCAACGATCTCCTCTTTCAGCAGTCCGGCGTAACCTCTCATAATACCCTTTACGTTCAGACCCTTCGCAATACCGGTACGAACAACGGCGCGGATTGCGGCGTTCATGCCTGGAGCATCTCCTCCACTTGTTAATACACCAATTGTCTTTACTTTATTTGCCATGACGTTTCCTCCTTGCTGTCTTGACATGTTTCTTATCTTTTTGCTTTGCATTTTGTGTTTTTCTTGCTGTCTGGTAAAGTGTGTTAAAAATTTACCAATACTTATTCTAATTGATTTTGCAAAGTTTTTCAATACAATTTAGAGCTTTTCCTTGATTTTTTTCAATGTTTTTATATTTTCTTTTCCAAATACTTGGTCAAGCTGGTCAATAAGCTGTGGACAAATACCGACACTTCGGCTTGGCGGCAGCTTTTGGTACTGTCTTGTGTTGGAAAGATAGACCACTACTGTATCTTTTCCATCCCACGGTGCCAACATAGACAGAAGCTTCTTTTCATTCATCTGGTAGCTTTCAAGATCTTGAAACTGAATCCACAGCTCACCCGGAATCTCAGAAAATGCCACTATCTTTTCACAGATCAGCTTTCCCTGCACCTCATCTCCAAGTGACACGCGGCCCTTAACAAAAATTTTCTGATCTGGACTGAGAATTGCGCGATATTTTTCGTAATCTTTTGGAAAAACAATCACCTCAAGAGTTCCTCGTAAATCCTCAAGCGTCAGAAATGCCATCATTTGGTTTGTCTTTGTTGTCTTAACTGTTTTTGCTGCAATCATTCCTGCTACCGTAACAATGGCCTGATCTCGCACCCTTGCCATTCCAGTCTCCTCATCCTGAATAAAATCACTGCTGACTGCTGTGATATTTTTCTCTATGAGACTTCTGTCAGCCTCTAGCGGATGACCACTGATATAAATTCCAAGCACCTCTTTTTCCATTGCGAGAAGTGCACCTGGCTCATATTCTGGCACCTTGGGGAATGAAATCTTAAAGTCATCCTTCTGCGGTCCCTCCAAAAAATCCATCAGGCTGTACTGTCCTGTCATAGAGTGTTTCTGTTCTCTGGCTAATTCATCCATAATAGAGGAATAAACTTCCATTTTTTGTCTTCTGTTGCCTTCAATACAGTCCATCGCACCTGACTTTATCAGATTTTCAACGGCTCGTTTATTTAACTCACCGCCATACATGCGCTCTAAGAAATTTTGAAGATCTGTGTATGCTCCATTTTCTTTTCTCTCACGCACCATAGCCAAAATAACATTTCTTCCAATGCTTTTTATGGCAGATAATGCATAACAGATTTTTCCATCGCGCACAGAAAAATCCCACTCACCGGCATTTATATCAGGCGGAACGATTGAAATTCCCATCTTACGGCAAACCTGAATATAATCAGAAACTTTTCCAGAATTTTCAATTACAGATGTCATAAGTGCGGCCATGTATTCAACAGGATAATAATATTTTAAATAAGCCGTCTGATATGCTACAACCGCATATGCTGCAGCATGTGACTTATTAAATGCATATCTTGCAAAATCAATCATCTCATCATATATATGATTTGCCGTTTTCTCATCAATTCCGCGTGAAATACATCCAGGAACACCTTCTTCTTCATTGCCATACACAAAATTCTGACGCTCTTTCTCCATAACAGCTGCTTTCTTTTTAGCCATTGCACGGCGCACAAGATCGCTTCGTCCAAGCGTATAGCCTGCAAGATCACGAACAATCTGCATAACCTGCTCCTGATACACTATACATCCATACGTAGGTTCAAGAATCGGCTTTAACTGTTGGCATTCGTATGTGATTTTTTCCGGATTATTTTTTCCCTCTAAATATCTCGGAATAAAATCCATAGGACCTGGGCGATATAGAGAAATTCCAGCGATAATATCCTCAAGACTGTCTGGCTTTAACTCCTTCATGAAGTTTTTCATTCCTGCACTCTCAAGCTGGAAAATACCTTCACAATGACCTGTTCCAATTGAGGCAAGTACCTGTGAATCATTCATATCAATGTTACTGATATCTAATGCAATGCCCTGACTTCGCTTCACATTATTTACTGCATTTTGTATAACTGTAAGCGTCCTAAGTCCCAGAAAATCCATTTTTAAAAGACCTAGCTCTTCTAAGGCTGTCATAGTGTACTGTGTGACAACTGCACCATCGCTTCCTCTTGAGAGCGGCACATATTCGTCTACGGCACGCTGGCTTATGACAACTCCAGCCGCATGCATTGATGTATGACGCGGAAGACCTTCAAGCCTCTTTGAGAGATCAATAAGTTTTTTAACCTGCGGATCGCTGTCATAATGAGACCGAAGCTCTGGGTTGACATTTAATGCACGGTCAATTGTCATATTTAATTCAGCCGGAATAAGCTTAGCAATCATATCGCAAAGCGAGTATGGCAAATCAAGTGCACGTCCAACATCGCGGATACAGTTTTTTGCAGCAAGCGTACCAAATGTAACAATCTGAACGACCTGATCTTTGCCATACTTTTCTACAACGTAGTCAATTACTTCCTGACGGCGCTCGAAGCAAAAGTCTACATCAATATCTGGCATAGATACACGCTCTGGATTTAAAAAACGCTCAAACAGAAGCTGATAGCGAAGCGGCTCAATATCTGTTATCTCCAGACTGTAGGCAACTACGCTTCCGGCTGCTGAACCTCGTCCCGGACCAACCATTATATCTTTTGATTTTGCGAAATGAATAAAATCCCACACAATCAAAAAGTAGTCAACATAGCCCATCTTTTTTATAACACCAAGCTCATAGTCAAGACGTTTTTCTACCTGTGATGCCTCCTCACCATAACGGCGCACCAATCCTTCACGGCAAAGCTTCTCAAGATACTGTTCTGATGTGTAGCCATCCGGCACAGAAAACTTTGGAAGCTTTGTCTTTCCAAACTCAATCTCAACATTACATCTGTCTGCAATTTTTGCTGTATTGTCAATCGCCTGCTGTGCATAACGAAACAGATCACGCATTTCCTGCTCAGATTTTAAATAATATTGGCCTCCCGTGTAGCGCATGCGGTTCTCATCGTTTACCTTTTTTCCGGTCTGTATACATAAAAGTACATCATGAGGCTCTGCGTCTTCTGCATTTATATAATGAATATCATTTGTTGCTACAAGCTCAATCCCTGTCTCCTCACTCATACGAAGAAGTGCCTGATTAACAGTTGCCTGTGCACTGATTCCATGATCCTGCAGTTCTAAAAAGAAATTTCCCTTTCCAAAAATTTTCTCATAGGAAAGCGCTGCTTTTTTTGCGTCCTCATAAAGACCTCTTGTGACATTTCTTGCCACCTCACCTGCCAGACATGCACTTAGTGCAATTATGCCCTCATGATATTTTTCAAGAAGTTCTTTATCTACACGCGGCTTATAATAATAGCCTTCCGTAAAACCTCTTGAAACAATCTTCATCAGGTTATGATAGCCTGTATCATTTTCTGCTAACAACACCAGATGATAATAACGATCATCTCCCTGTCCGCCTGCTTCTCTGTCAAATCTTGATTCCGGTGCCACATAAACCTCACAGCCTATAATGGGCTTTATACCTGCATTAACTGCTGCTTTATAAAAATCAATCACGCCGTACATGACGCCGTGATCTGTAATCGCCAGGGACTGCATCCCCAGCTCTTTTGCTCTGTCAATTAATTCCTTTATCTTACATGAGCCGTCGAGCAGACTATACTCTGTATGCACATGAAGATGTGTAAATGCCATAGAAGCCTCCTTCTTTTGTGGTCAATTCTCATCACAATTCCTGCTCGCGAGATTCTCCTTTTAAATATCGCACGAACTATAATACATTTTATCATTTTTCCGTGCGAAAAGCAAACATTAGTTGCAAAGCGCTAATTGACAATAGACTTTTCCTTTCGTTTATGCTATACTCGTACAAAAGCGTTTACGCAAATTTTCAGCTGCAGCAGTGTTACAGCAAATAGAAAGGTACAGGTACTCAGATGGAGCAAAACAATATTTCTGAGCAGGAAAATGACCTGCAAATGAATGAAAAAAAAGGCAGTAAGAAAACGGATGAAAAAGAATCAACAGCCAAAACTATTCTTGAATATGTGATCAGCATAGGCATTGCCATTGTTGCCGCACTTTTGATTAACAATTTTATTCTGTTAAATGCAAAGGTACCATCTGGCTCAATGGAAAACACAATCATGACTGGTGATCGATTGTTCGGTTTTCGTCTTTCTTATCTTATGGAGGATCCAAAGCGTGGTGATATAGTAATCTTTAAGTATCCTGACAACGAATCTATAAACTACATCAAGCGAATTATTGGACTTCCAGGTGAGACAGTCACAATAAAAGACAGCAAGGTATATATAAATAACTCCGCTACTCCATTAAAAGAAGATTATTTGAAGGAGGAATGGGTTATCGCAAACGATGGAATGCAGTTTCAGGTTCCTGAGGGCTGCTATTTTATGATGGGTGATAACAGAAATAACTCAAAAGACTCGCGATACTGGAATAATACTTATGTTGCACGTGACAAAATTCTGGCAAAAGCAATCTTTCGCTATTGGGGCGGCTTTAAACTCCTGACAAATACTGCTGATTATGAATAAGAAAACCGTGTGGGCAGCGATGCTCACACGGTTTTCTTTTTATTTTATAAGAATCATCCTTCATTTACGCTCTTGCATTAATAACTGATCTTCCTGTCAGATATGCTTCGATCTTATCTACAGCGTCTTCCTCATCAGAACCATCTGCATGTACAGTAACAGACTCACCTGCACGAAGTCCTAATGTCATCAGTCCCATGATACTCTTTGCATTTACCTTCTTGTTTCCGCTCTCTACGTAAATGCTGCTGCTATACTGGTTTGCTACCTGAACGAGCACTGCCACCGGGCGTACCTCTAGTCCTGCTGGAATCTCCACTGTAATTGTCTTTGTTATCATAATCTTCCTCCTTTTTCTCTCATCTGATCCGCTAATGCCTTAAGTTTCTTAAAACGATGGTTAACACCAGATTTACTTACTGGCGGATCCATCATTTTTCCCAGTTCTGTCAGAGAGGCGTCTGGTTTTTCAAGACGCAGACGTGCGGCCTGTCTTAAATTTTCAGGTAAGCTTTCCAGGCCGTAATATTCACTGATATATTCAATATCTCTAACTTGTTCCAATGAGGCATTTGCCGTCTTATTCAGATTGGCAGCCTCACAATTTACTTTGCGGTTCACACTGTTGCGGACATCCTTTAGAATGCGAATGTTTTCAAAATTCATTCTGGCTTTTGGTGCCTCCATCAAACTTAACAGATCTCCGATTTGCTCTCCTTCTTTTGCATAAACTACATGATACTTCTTTCGTACCACTGTCTTTGCATCAATCCCACAAGTGCGTATGATCTGCTGTAGTTGCTGCGCTCGCTTTTCTGAAACGGTAACGATTTCAAAATGATACCCTTTCTGCGGCGCACTGATCGAGCCGGATGCCAGAAAACAACCCCGGACAAAGGCCCTGCGGCAGCAATTTCTAAGCAAAAGTCTGCTGTCTGCAACGCAATTCTCCAGGGGTTCCCCTTCAGAAAGCTCTATCGCATTCAAAACTGTTTTCGTGTCTTGTTCATTCAGCTCTAAAGCATATCCGTTTCCCTTGTGTACACGCATTAACTCTATATTAAATGTTTTTTGTACAAAAGTAAAGTACTTTCTTAAAACTGTTTCATTTTCTGACTCAAAAAGTAACGTTTTATTAATGCAACCTTCTTCGTCATCATCATCCATTTTCTTATTAACCAGTCGTCCACAACAAAGAACTAGCGCTGCTAACTCCGCTAACTGACAATGGCGTGATGCTCCCTCTACATTAGAAAGCTCCTCCTTTACCTGCATGGAAAAGGAGGCTCCTTCTTTTTCTTTCTTATTTTCTTCTTCCATCTTTCTCAATATCCTTGTGGTCAAGTCTCAGCCCATAGCCCTCTTTGCCCTTTAATTTTTCATAAAGTGCATTGGCAATCGTCACAGAGCGGTGCTTGCCGCCTGTACAGCCGATTGCTATAACTAGCTGGGATTTTCCCTCATCAATATAATGGGGAATCAGAAATGTCACCATATCGGTGAGCTTTTCTAAAAATACTTTTGCCGTGTCTGAACTCATAACATAGTCGCGAACAGGTGCATCATTTCCTGTCAGCGGTCTCATGTTTTCAAAATAGTACGGATTTGGCAAAAATCTCACATCAAAGACAAGATCAGCATCTGTAGGTATTCCATACTTAAAGCCGAATGAAAGCACTGTCACAAAAAGGTTTTTATAATCAAAGCCTTTTAAAAGTATATCTTCTAGCTGTGCCTTAAGTTCTCTTGTCAAAAGCTGTGAAGTGTTTATGACATAATCAGACTTAGAAAGCAATTCTGCCATTAACTTTCGCTCTTTTGCAATTCCAACCTCTACTCGCTGTCCCTGTGACAGTGGGTGGCTGCGGCGTGTTTCCTTATAGCGCTTAATCAGACATTCATCTGATGCCTCAAGAAATAAAACCTTACAGTCAATTTCTTCCTGCTTTAGCTGCGTAATGACCTCGCTCATAAGTCCAATAAACTCAGGATTACGAATATCAATGCCCAGCGCAATATCATTTGCCTCAGTGCCGCCACCCTTAATCAGCTCAACAAACTTTTCAATCAGGCGAATTGGCAAATTGTCAACGCAGTAAAAGCCCATATCCTCAAGCATCTTGAGTGCAGTTGTTTTTCCTGCACCGCTCATTCCTGTTACAATTACAATTCTCATTTTTTAACCCTTTGTTTTTTGCTGCTCAAATGAACCAAGCTTCTGAATTTCCATTTCCAGCGTTACACCAAACTCATTTTGAACCCTGTTTTGTATCTCATTGCAAAGATTCCAAATATCAGCTGCTGTTGCAGAACCAGTATTGATTACGAAGCCCGCATGCTTTTTTGAAACCTGCGCTCCGCCGACTGAAAATCCCTTAAGTCCTGCATCCTCGATCAGCTTTCCGGCAAAATAACCTGCTGGACGCTTAAAGGTGCTTCCTGCACTTGGATATTCAAGCGGCTGCTTATCTCTTCGTCTACTGTTAAAATCATTCATTGTTTCTTTAATTACATCAGGATTTCCCTGTGTTAACTGCATCTTAACAGAAAGAATAATTTCACCTGTCTGCATAAAGCTGCTTATACGATGGCCAAGTGCCATCTGCTCTACCGGCACATGTAAAATCATGCCGTCTTTTGTCATTACAGCTGCTTCTGTTACGACCTGTTTTAGCTCTCCTCCATACGCGCCTGCATTCATAAACAGACCACCACCCATCGTTCCTGGAATACCGGCAGCAAATTCAAGACCTGTAAGCCCTGCAGATAGTGCCGCCTGTGATACAGCTGGAAGTGATGCTCCTGCCTCTGCTGTGATTGTTTTATTTTCGCGATCCACTTCAATTTTATTGAAATGTTTTCGTAAGTTCACGATCACGCCTTCAAAACCATTATCGCTTACAAGCAGATTGCTGCCGCGTCCAAGAATAAAGCATGGAACCTGCAATTCACTGCAAATTTTTAAAATTACGCGAAGCTGCTGCTCATCCTGCGGAGCTGCCATCCATTTTGCCGGTCCTCCAACTCGAAAAGTCGTGTAGTCCTTCATCGGCTCATCAAAAAGAAGATCCTCTGGTTCTAAAATAGCCTGAAGCCTCTTTGTAACATTATCCTGTAATTGTCTTTCCATTTCCATAAATTCCATCAATCGTCATCTCTCCTGGCAAGATTTTGCTGTACACGATTATACAGCTCTCTGGCTGCATTATAGCCCATCTTCTTCTGACGGTAGTTGACAGCCGCTGACTCTACAATAATCGCAAGGTTTCTGCCCGGACGAATTGGAATGTTGTGGCAGACGATCTTGTTTCCAAGAAACTCTGTATAATGATCCTCCAGACCAAGACGATCATATTCCTTATCCTTATCCCAATCCTCCAAGTTAATAACCATATCGATTGCCTGCGTGTTTTTAACTGCCTCGACACCAAACAATGTCTTAACATCGATAATTCCTATGCCTCGAAGCTCGATAAAATGTCTTGTGATATCTGGTGCACTTCCAACTAATGTCTCATCACTTACCTTACGTATCTCTACAACATCATCAGATACAAGACGATGGCCTCGCTTTATAAGTTCCAGCGCTGCCTCGCTCTTTCCAATGCCGCTCTCTCCAGTAATCAGCACACCTTCACCATAAACATCGACTAACACACCATGAATTGAGATTGTCGGTGCCAGCTCAACATTTAACCAACGAATTATCTCTGCCATCAAAGGAGAGGTCTTTTTCTCAGAAAGCATAACAGGAACCCTATATTTGCTTGCAATCTTTAAAAATGTCTCACCAGGTCTATTATTTGTGGAAAAGATGATACATGGAATCTCGCTTGAAAGCAACTTTTCATAATTTTCCAGACGCTGCTCTTCTGTCATGCGCTGCATATAGGTATACTCAACAACACCAATCAGCTGAACACGCTCACGATCAAAGTGCTCGTAATAACCCGCCAGCTGCAGTGCCGGACGATTAACATCCGGATGATACAGTTTGATCTTATCTGTATTTATCTCTTTTGTCAAAAGTTCCAAATTCATCTTTTTAATTAATGCTGAAATCGTAACTCCGCTCATAAATTTTTCTCCTTTTTTTCTTCATTGTATCAATTTGTGTCCGTTTTGTAAACCACTGAATGAAAAAACTCATAGACCGACTCGGCGGCGCGCTCGTTCATCCCTTCGACATCTACTAATTGTGCGACTGTGGCCTCGCGGATTTCATTAATATCTCCAAACTGACGCATTAATGCCAGTCTGCGCTTTGGTCCTATGCCTGGAATATCGTCTAAAATAGAATGAATTTCTTTTTTGCCGCGCAGACTTTTATGGTATTCAATGGCGAAGCGATGTGCCTCGTCCTGCACGCGTGTAATTAAATGAAATCCTTCTGAATGTGTGTCGATTGGAAGCTCTACGTTATTATAATACAAGCCTCTTGTGTGATGATGATCATCCTTTACCATGCCGCATACTGGAATGGACATTTCCAATTTTCCCAAGACTTCAAGCGCCATATTGACCTGACCTCGTCCACCGTCCATCATGATGACGTCTGGCAGACGCAAGAAACTGTCGGATGTGTTTTCACTAACTGCTTTCGCACGCTCGAAACGTCTTGTCAGCACCTCATACATTGAAGCATAGTCATTTGGACCCTGCACACTTTTTATCCTGAACTTTCTATAATCGTTTCTTTTTGGCTTTCCACCTTCAAAAACAACCATAGATCCAACTGATTCCATACCACTTGTATTAGAAATATCATATGCTTCTATGCGGTCAATATGCGTCAAGTTTAGCCAGCCTTCGATTTCCTTTAGCGCACCTGTTGTGCGTTCCTCTTCGCGCTTTATGCGATCCTTATCCTGACGCAGAACAATCTTTGCATTCTGCGCAGCAAGTTCAAGCATTTTTTCCTTACGGCCTCGCTTGGGCACTAGAATTTCAACCTTTTTGCCACGTTTTTTCGTTAGCCAACTGCCAATCACTTCCATATCCTCTAGCTCGCATGGAATATAAATTTCACCGGGAAGAAATGGTGTTCCTGCATAATATTGTTTTACAAAGCTGCTTAAAACATCTGCCTCGGTATCACCGCCGGCTACGCTGACATGATAGTGATCACGGCCAATCAGCTTGCCTTCACGGACAAAAAAGACCTGTACAACTGCATCAGCGCCTTCTATTGCACTGGCAATCACATCACGGTCATTTAATGAACTGCTGTCTGTAATCTTTTGCTGTTGGGCAATTTTTGTAATGCTTTCTGCAAGATCTCTGTATTTTGCAGCCGTTTCAAACTCAAGTTCTGCCGCCGCAGCTTTCATTTTTTCCTCGAGTTCTTTTCTCAGCTGCACATAATTTCCATTAAGCAGCGAAATCACACGGTCAATCTGTTTCCCATATTCCTCTTTTGTGACATACCCCTGGCATGGTCCCATACACTGACCGATATGATAATTCAAGCAAGGACGTTCCTTTCCCTGATCGCGCGGCAAAACACGATTACAGGTGCGAATTCCAAAGAGCTTATGCACTAGTTCTAGTGTGTCCTTAACAGCCAGTCCGCTCGGATATGGTCCAAAATAACGGCTCTTATCACGCACCTGCTTATGCGCAAGCATAACTCTTGGAAAATCTTCATCGACTGTAATTCTAATATACGGGTATGCCTTGTCGTCCATAAGCATCGTATTATAGCGCGGACGATGTTTCTTTATCAGATTGCACTCTAAAATCAGTGCTTCCATCTCAGAGTCTGTCACAATATATTCGAAATATGAAACATGAGAAACCATCTGCTCGATTTTGGCAGACGGCTTTTTACTGCGCTGAAAATACTGGCGTACACGATTACAAAGCTTAATCGCCTTTCCGACATAAATAATCTCGTCCGATGCATCATGCATCAAATAGACGCCCGGCTTTGCAGGCAACTTTTTTAATTCATTTTCAATATTAAATTCTTTGAAATTCTTCGCAGAATTGCGATTTAATATCTGCTCTTTTCGTGCTAAAAAATCATCTTGATCCATACTTGCTCCTTTAAAAAACGCCCATTCATAAGCAAAGCAAATCAACATAAAAAAATTGTGCTTCTTTTATAAATGAGCGTCCATAATAGATTAAATCAATATGTTTTGTTCTTTATTCGTTTGTGTTGTCTGATACGTCCATACCAACCTGACGTTCCATCTGCTCCAGACGATATTTATGGAAGATTTCCATGAACTCTTTTCCAGTAATTGTTTCTTCTTTAATTAAGAACTCTGCCAGATGATCCATGACCTCTCTGTTCTCAGAAAGCAGCTGCTTTGCCTGCTCATAGCATTTCTTAAGCGTTTCCTTTACTACCTGATCAATCTGAGCAGCCGTTGCATCAGCGCAATTTAGCACTCTGCGTCCGTCCAAGTACTGGTTTTCTACTGTCTCAAGTGCCATCAGACCAAATTCATCTGACATACCATACATTGTGATCATATTTCTGACATAGGCAGTTGCCTGCTCAATATCATTTGATGCACCAGTTGTCACGCTGTTAAAGACAAGTTCCTCTGCGGCACGTCCTCCGAGCGCCATGACAACCATATTTAAGATTTCTTCCTTGGAGTTTAGGAATTTTTCCTCTGCCGGTGTCTGCATTACATAGCCGAGCGCACCCATTGTTCTTGGTACAATTGTTATTTTCTGTACAGGTTCTGAATCCTTTTGAAGTGCACTGATAAGTGCATGGCCAACCTCATGATAGGAAACGATACGTCTTTCTTTCTGATTCATGACGCGGTCCTTCTTTTCCTTACCGACAAGAACAACCTCGACAGCCTCAAGAAGATCCTTCTGAGATACCACCTGACTTCCTCTTTTTACTGCAGTGATCGCTGCCTCGTTGATCATATTAGCAAGATCTGAACCTACAGCACCACTTGTTGCAAGCGCAATTGCCTCTAAATCAACAGAATCATCCATTCGCACATCCTTTGCATGAACCTTTAAGATTGCAATACGACCTTTAAGATCAGGCTTATCTACGATGACACGTCGGTCAAAACGACCTGGACGAAGAAGTGCCTTATCAAGAATTTCAGGACGATTAGTCGCTGCCATGACAAGTACACCCTTAGAAGCATCAAATCCATCCATCTCAGAGAGCAGCTGATTTAATGTCTGCTCACGCTCATCATTTCCACCGTAGCGTGTATCTCTTGTCTTACCGATAGCATCGATCTCATCAATAAAAATGATACACGGTGCATTCTGCTGTGCAGTCTTAAATAAATCACGCACTCTTGATGCACCAACACCGACAAACATCTCTACAAAATCAGAACCAGACAATGAGAAGAACGGAACCTTAGCCTCGCCTGCAACGGCTCTTGCCAAAAGCGTCTTTCCTGTTCCTGGAGGACCTACAAGAAGTGCGCCCTTCGGAAGCTTTGCACCGATCTGCACATATTTCTGTGGATTGTGAAGAAAATCAACAATTTCTGTCAATGACTCCTTTGCTTCGTCCTCACCAGCCACATCAGCAAATGTTACACCAGTTGCACGGCTCATATTAGTTGCTGTGTTCGCCTTTCCAATGCCCATCATGCCGCCGGAACCTCCTCCGATACGGCGCATAAAAAATCCCATCAGAATCCAGATCAATGCAAATGGAAGAATATACACTAAAATAAATTCAAGTATAGCTGAACCTGAGCTATCCTCCGTACCCGTATATTCTACACCTGCCTCATTCAGCATAGGAAGTAAATTTGAATCTGGAAGATATGGCGTATAGTAAGTCATACGAAGATCATCTGTCAGCGTAAATGTTACTCTTGCGCTGGAAATCTTTACTGAATCTACCTTTCCTTCCTCTACTGCTTCCACAAACTCATCGTACGTTACCTTTTTTGTCGTACTTTTCTTGACTAGAGAATCCAGTCCCGTTATCAATGCAACAGTAACTGCTGCTACAATCGCCAAGATTATATACAACTGATAATTTCGTTTTTTGTTATTCCTGTTATCAGGTTTTCTTTCCCTGTCGTCCATTCGTTCCTCACCTTTCTTCATTTTCAGTACCCATCATGCGTGCCTTATAAAGCTGCTTTAGCAAAGTCTAAGAAACATACATGAGAAGTAAACTGTAACTATTATATAATTGAACATGCAATATTGCAATAAAATTTCTGTGAAATAATAGTGGCGCTGAAAAAAAAATGGTTGTATAATAACTCTGATTTTGTTGACTATTCAGAGCCAGTAAAATTGCTTTCTGTAATATATGGATTTATTTTATATGGCTGAATAGTTCATACACGCATTTTACTATTGACACTTTTATTTTTCTTCAGAGGAGGTAATTATGCCTGTTAAGTACGTATTTGTCACCGGAGGCGTCGTATCCGGACTTGGAAAAGGAATCACTGCCGCATCACTTGGCCGTCTGTTAAAGGCGCGCGGCTACACCGTTACTATGCAAAAATTCGACCCTTATATCAACATTGACCCAGGAACTATGAACCCGGTTCAGCACGGAGAGGTGTTTGTCACCGATGACGGCGCTGAGACTGATCTTGATCTTGGTCACTATGAGCGCTTTATCGATGAAAGCCTCACCCGCAATTCCAATGTTACCACTGGAAAGGTTTACTGGAGCGTATTGCAGCGCGAGCGCCGTGGCGATTACGGCGGCGGTACCGTGCAGGTAATCCCTCACATCACAAATGAAATCAAGGATCGATTCTACCGCAATTTTACAACTGATAAGACAGAAATTGCCATTATCGAGGTTGGCGGTACTGTCGGTGATATCGAGAGTCAGCCATTTTTAGAGTCTATCCGTCAGTTCCAGCATGAGGTTGGCCGCAACAATTCTATGCTGATTCATGTTACTCTAATCCCGTATCTGTCTGCTTCTCAGGAACTGAAAACAAAGCCTACACAGGCAAGCGTTAAAGAGCTTCAGGGAATGGGACTTCAGCCAGATGTTATCATGTGCCGCAGCGATTACCCAATGGGCGACCAGATGAAGGCTAAGATTGGTCTGTTCTGTAATGTTCCAGTCAGCCATGTATTAGAAAATTTAAACTGTGACGTATTATATGAGGTTCCGCTTATGCTTGAGGAAGAGCATTTAGCTGATGTTGCCTGTGAATGCCTTGGCCTAGATAGTCCAAAACCTGATCTTGACGAGTGGAAAGCTATGGTGGATGCATGGAAGAATCCGACAAGCTCTGTAACCGTTGCTCTTGTCGGAAAGTATACCGCACTTCACGATGCATATATTAGTGTTGTTGAGGCGTTAAAGCATGGCGGTGTTGCTCATCATGCAAGTGTAACTATTAAATGGGTTGATTCTGAGCAGGTAACAACTGAGAATGTAGCTGAACAATTAAAGGATGTATCCGGTGTTATCGTTCCTGGCGGCTTTGGTGATCGTGGTATTGAGGGCATGATTACCTCTATCCGCTATGCGCGTGAAAATAACATTCCATTCCTTGGCCTGTGCCTTGGCATGCAGATGGCAATCGTTGAGTTTGCCCGTCATGTTCTTGACATTCGCGATGCACACAGCATTGAGCTTGATCCGCAAACCGCTCATCCAGTTATCCATCTGATGCCAGATCAAAATGGTGTCACTGACATCGGTGGTACATTACGTCTTGGCTCTTATCCATGTATCTTAGGAAAGGACACAAAGGCTTATCAGCTTTACGGCACTGAGAAAATCGCAGAGCGTCATCGTCACCGCTATGAGGTCAACAACGATTACCGTGCTGCCCTCACTGCTCATGGCATGACTCTTTCTGGTATCTCACCAGACGGCCGTATTGTAGAGATGGTTGAGCTTCCAAATCACCCATGGTTTATCGGTACTCAGGCTCATCCAGAATTAAAGTCAAGACCGAATCGCCCACATCCACTGTTTAAAGGCTTCATCGGTGCGGCACTGGAGTATCAGAAAAAGAACGAAAACTAAGTTATTATTATTCACAGAAAAGTAGTTTTAATAAAACAGTTCTCGCAAGAAAAAAGAAGAAAGTGGCAGGCTTTTGAGTCTGTCTCTTTCTTCTTTTATTATAATTTATGAGTTAAACTGCTTTTACAAACTTTCACACATCATTAATCGTTGACCCAAACAGTCATTTCGCCCTCATTACGGTTTGCCCAAGCATAATATGGAATAAATGTGAGCTTTCTCTCACGTCTTCTTACCTGTGAGCAATCGTAGTACAGACCATCATCTGCTGGACCATACTCTTCTTCTGCTGTCATAGTAATGCGTACAATACCACCAAGAAGATCTGAAACAAACTCCTCGTGAATGTCCTTCTTTCCTGCCAGATGAATCATCTGAAGCTCTTCTCCATTATCATCCTCCTCCAGACAATACACAACTGGTCCCTTCATTACAGCAGTCTTTCCGATATCCTGACGAACCTTCGGATTTGCCTTTACAAATGTAACAGGCATTTCAAATATAAGTGTAATCTCATCACCGTTCTTTACCTGATCCTCCAGATAACCATAGCCGTTCTCTGCATGATAAGATACCTCCATGCCATTCTTCTTTACAGTCATGCCCCTGCACCAACTCGGTACACGGAATGCATACTCAAATGCGGCATCTTCCATAGACTCTACACGAACTGAAACTGTTTCTTCCCACGGATATGAGGTAGTTACATGGAGCGTGATTTCTTTTCCATTCACCTCAGTCTTCATATCACTTCCGATAAACAAGTTTTGGTAAACAGTATTTCCCTCTGTCGTGTAAATATATTCACCAAGTGAAGTCATCATTCTTGCTAAGTTTGGCGGGCAGCATGCACACGCAAACCACTTCTGACGTCTCGGTTCTACATGGATGAGTCTCTGATCCTTCTTGACCGCCTTTGGCTTTACTGCCAAAGGATTAACATAGAAGAATTTAGTGCCGTCAAGAGAAATTCCACTGATAATACCGTTGTACAGTGCCTTCTCCATCACATCGGCATACACACCATTTGTATCCATTTTCAGCATTCTCATTGCAAAGAATACTAGTCCGATTGCTGCACATGTTTCTCCATAGATTTCCTCGTTAGGAAGATCATAGTCAAAGGTAAATGCCTCGCCGTAAGTACTTGATCCAATTGAACCAGTAACATACATCTGCCTGCGCACTACATCATTCCACAGTGTATGGCACGCCTTCTTTAATGACTCATCGCCTGTTACTCTTGCCACATCTGCCATTCCAGAGTACAGGTAAACGGCACGAACAGCATGACCTACTGCTTCCTTCTGCTCTCTTACCGGCTTATGCGCCTGATAATAGCCGTATTGGAACAAGGACTCTTCCCAGTAATATTTATTCTTATATTTCTTCTTTTCCTCAGCAAAATAGTTCGGACTCTGACCTCTCTGATTAATAAAATAAGCTGCTAACTTTAAGTGCTTTGGATCCTTTGTGATCTCATACAGCTTCATAAGTGCCATTTCAAGCACCTCATGACCCGGATAGCCTTTAAGCTTGCCTTCCTCCTCACCGAAGGTCTGATCAATCAAATCGACATATTTAATCAGTGCATTTAACAGCTTATCCTTTCCTGTTGCATGATAGTATGCACATGCTGCCTCAAGAAAATGACCAAGACAATACATTTCATGCGCATCCGCGATATTTGTAAAACGCTTATCCAAACCGTTTATAATAAAATATGTGTCCAAATATCCGTCTGGCTGCTGAGCAGCGCATACAAGATCAATGACATCATCAATCGTCTTTTCAAGTTTTTCATCTGGATGCCAGTTTAATGAAAACGCAGATGCCTCAATCCACTTGGCAAGATCACTATCCTGGAAAACGCAGCCATGAAACTCTGCTTTTGCCTTACTTTGATCCAATTCGCCAGAAGTAATTGCAGCTGCAGTCTTAAAATTAGCAATCGCATAGCTTGGCTCTGTATCTGGGAGACGATCATTCAATGCCTCCCACTGATACGGAATTACTTTATCATGCACCGTTTTCATTTTTCCAGACCAGAACGTGTCCGTAATTTTTACATTTTTTCCTTTTATTGTCTCCATACTCGTCCTTTCTGCCCGCGTACAGCGGCTTTCATCATTTATTGTTATGCTTTCTTATTCATTATCAGCATCATTATCCTTCGTTCAGAAAAATCTTAAAGTTTTCCTGTCCATCTTTTAATGGATATTGCACTTTGTTATTTCCAAGCAGCGTGCCATCTTCAAGTGTTCCTACCATATGCAGCATAGAAATTGTTACCGTTCCGGTCAGCGCACTCTTTTGTGTATCAAAATACAACGTCAGCGAATGATCATTCTCGTTATACTGTGCTGCTGTTTTTGCAAGCGTTCCATGATCCAATACAACATGAAGACGCTTATCATTCGCCAGATAGTGAAACTCTTTTCCTGCTGCATCACTTCTTTTTACAGTCCATAGATTATCTTTTTTGCTAAGTTCTGCACCGTATCCTATACGGCCAAACAACGGATCTTCTGCCACAATGCAAGATGCTCCGCGAACTCCGCCACAAAATCCAAGATCAATCTCACAGGAGTAATACCAAGAACCGCCTGAATGCGGCTGGTCAAGCCAGGTTTTGCCTTCATACAGAGGTTCAAATCCACCGCCTGCTGCTCCATCGTTTTCTTTTCCTGAAAACCAATATCCATAGTTACTTGCCTCATCTCCTGTATTCATCAGTGCATACGAGCTAAGCAGCGATCCATATCCTAAACGGAGCATTTCCCATGGTTCCTTCTCGTAATACAATGCATGGCGAAGAATTGAACATCCACCCATCTGCGACATGTAGCTGAGCAGATAATGTGTGCTGTTTCCACGATAATCGCTTCCATAGCCAAAATATGATGGTTCTAAATATCCACGGCATGCAATGTTGCATTTATGTTGGCTTTCCATAAATTGAACTGCCTTCTCATATGGAATGCCCTCTGCAAATGGAGAATCATCCCTCTCAAACACAGCAGCTTTTAAACCATCCTCTGCCAACACAAATGTTGACTCAAATCCAGTTGTATCAAATGGATATTCGGATCCAAACACATCCTTACATTCCGTAACAAAAAATTTAACTTTTCTCATCCAGAATGTTTCAAGGCGATCTGCCTGTACCTTCATACCATTTTCTCTAAGTGCTGCAATAATTTTGGGAATCACACATTCATTGTATAATCCAGTCTTATATGCTGACCAGTCTTCAATCTCAGATGGAATTGTAAACATACCGCATGCCGTTCCATATGCTCGTTTCAAATAGACAATCGGATCCATCTGAAACTTTAAATTCGGGTAACGCACCGCTGTCAGATACATATTGTACCAAGTCAATGCTATGTGTGGATAATCGTAAATTCGCCAGATATGAAGCTTTCCTCTCGTGCCATCTTCTTTCGAATTGCGAAGAACATGCCAATCTGGAATTCCATATATGCCATATGGATATGGCTCTTCTTCTGTCTGCTGCAAACCGCCCCATACAAAGCGGTCAAGGTATCGATCCAGTGCTGCAATCTCATCTTGGTTTGGAAGCATAGTCTGCTTTGAAGAGAGAAAGGCTGGCTTTGCTAATCCTGGATCGTCACAGCTGACCTCATAGATACGCCATCCGCCGATAGTATCATAATTGTCTGGTGACAGCTGCACACCTGTCTTGTTATTCCACTCACATAGAAGTCCGTCGTACCACAAAGTTTCGTCCTTTATCTGATGCGATGCTATAAAGGCGGCACGCTTTTCCCAAAGTGTCTCGACTGGCTGTGTTGCGAAATAATACAAATATGCCTGTTTTTGTTTTCCATAACGAATGCTTATTGTATGCTCACCAAGCGTCTCAAAAGAGAACTCATAAAAATATTGTTTTGTACCAGCCTCACATTCCTTTGTCCTAACACACGAAATCGGTTTTTTAGATTCATCGCAAAAAACTTTTACCTCGCCCTGTCCCCAGAAGGATTCGAGGCAAAGCTGCACATTCGTTCCTTGTGGGATAGTATAACCCGGAATGCTTACTGCATGAATCAATCCTTCCTGTGCCATACGTTTTCCTGCTCTAAGAAAATGATCTGCCCATAAATAAGCAAATGAAAATGATGCTGTCTCGCCTGGCTTTAATAAAACGGTGTGCTGCTGTGCACGAAGACGCGCTCCCTTTTTTACTGCTCTTTCTGCTCTCTTTACTGCAAACGGATACAGCATCGTAAAACCTTTGCCTTCTTCTGTTTCCTTTTGCTCTCTTTCATTTAATTCTGGATTAAACCATTTTTGTACATCATAGTACAAAAGCTGAGTATCTTCCTGCGGTGCAAAGATTAGGCATGGTCCTTCTCCATCTACGCGATAATACGTGCCGTGTGAGCTATTGCCACCAATATGATAATGACCAATCACATTTGGAGATGCGCTTTCCCCCCACTTAAATTCTGTGTGACATGCCTGACGAATGCCGACATCACAAAGCGTAATTTCTTTTTCTGATGTATTTATAACCTGTATTTTCTGCGAGAGCTTGTCATATTCTAACTCATAAGAGATTGAAACAGAAATTGTACCGTCGGATGATTTTGCCTGATAGGACAGACCGTTATCCCTGCGAACCACGCCTGACTCCTGATATGTCTCCTGATCATTTGCAAAAAATTCAACTATATTTTTATGTACATCTTCATACAATATGCAGATTCCGCCAAATCCGAGCTTTTCATCTGCATACTGCGTCTGATAACTGTCTTCGGTTTGCTTCATTGAAATGATCATGCCTTTTGATATTTGTACGTCAAACTCCGCATTTGTCAAATAGTAGATCTTTCTTTTTTCCTTCATATCGCACTCCCTCATCATCCCTTTACTGCACCGATTGTAATACCACTTACAAAATATTTCTGGAAAAACGGATATACACATACAATCGGAATAGTAACAATCATTGTGGTTGCTGCACGAACAGAACTTGTTGTCAGATTCTTCATTGCTTCATATTTTTTCTGGTCATTCATAAGTTTCGATGCCGCCTCACTGTCGAGAAGAATCTTTCTCAAATACATTTGCAATGTATCAAAACGACCACTCGGATTGTAAATATAAACATCAAACCAAGAATTCCAATGACCAACTGCTGTCATAATTGCAAGCGCTGCAATAACTGGCTTACACAGTGGAAGAATAACTTTAAAGAATATACGAACCTCCGATGCACCATCAATTCGCGCAGACTCTGCAAGTGAATCTGGAATTCCTTCAATAAATGAGGAAACAAGAATCATGTTGTATGCAGAAAGCAGTCCCGGAAGCCAATATACAGCAAATGAATCAGTCAAACCAATGGAAGAATACAGCAAATATGTCGGGATCATTCCACCACCAAAATACATTGTAATGATCATTACGATTCGCATGAATTTTCTTCCTGCAAAATGTTTAATTGTTACAATGTAGCCAAGCAGTGCTGTACAGACAATACTTGTGAATGTACCAACTACACAGCGCGCAACTGACATTGCTGCGCCCTTTGGAAGGTTTTGACGCTGAAAAATATAAATATAATTCTGTAATGTAAACTTTCTTGGCCAAAAGGTAATTCCGCCAAGAACGGTATCTGAGCCTTCATTTAGTGAGATAACTAGCTGGTTCCAAAATGGATATACCATACAAAAGGTAAATGCTATCATAAACAGATAAAGAAAAACATCAAACACTCGTGAGCCAACGCTTTGCTTAATACGATTTTGCTTAACAGTATAATTCTTTCTTTTTGCACGCCTCATATGCTTTGACCCCTTTCTTTAGAAAATTCTCATATCCAGTACTTTTCCTGAGATGAAGTTAGTCAGCCATACTAAGAAGAAGCCAAATACAGATTTCATCAAACCTACTGCAGTACCAAATGTATAATTTCCAAGCTGAATACCATAACGGTATACATAAGTATCAATAACCTCATATACTTTTCTTGTACTAGGAGTACCAATCAAAAGCTGCTGTTCAAATCCAGCATTTAGGATATTTCCGATACCAAGTATAAACAAGACTACTACCGTTGGCATAATACTTGGGATTGTAATATGCCATACCTTTCCAAAACGTCCCAGTCCATCGACAGCACCGGCCTGATAAAGTTCCTGATCAACACCGGCAATTGCTGAAATATAAATAATTGCAGACCATCCGAGTCCTTTCCAAATATTTGCTGTTGTCAAAAGCCCCCAAAAATAATCTGGATTACTTAAAAAGTTTACTGATTTATCAATTACGCCAAGTTTAAGCAACACCTCATTAATCAGACCCTCACTTCCAAGAAGAGACATCATAATAGAAGCTACTACTACCCAGGATACAAAATAAGGCATATAAGAGATTGTCTGTACGACCTTCTTAAACATCTTATTCTTAATTTCGTTTAATAAAAGTGCAAATATAATCGGACTGACAAAACCGATTGTCAGCGACAATCCACTAATTACAAGTGTGTTGCGAATAACCATCTTCCACTCTGGTAATTGGAAGAAACGTTTAAAATTTTCAAGTCCCACAAATTTACTTTGTGAAAGTGACATTCCAGGATACCAATCAAGAAACGCCACAATATTTCCTGCCATAGGAATATAACAAAAGATTACTACCCAGATAAGGGCAAGCAGACACAAAAACCAAATTTGTTTCTGTGTACGAAATGATTTTAACAGAGTGCCTTTTTTCTTTTCTACTTTTACATACCGACCTGCATCACCGCCCTGTACTGCATGTTTTTTTCTTAGTGCCATAAGCCAGTTCCTCCCGTTCGCTGTTAATATAAAAGGAGAGGTGGGAAATCCCGCCTCTCCCATTCATTTTTCAGCCTTCGTACTTCTCAACGTTAGCCTTGTAGGAATTCTCATAATAATCTGTTAATTCTTCCAGACCCATTGCATTGCAATTATCTCTTGCTGCTTCAAATGCTGCTATGCAATCCTCTTCGCTGGCGCTGTTAATAATTTCTGCCCAAGAAGAAGTAATTGTATCGTCAACCATCTGCTTAATTGTTGCAATCATATCTCTGGAATTAAAGGTTGTCTGATACATTGTAGTATCCTTTGCTGGTGCAGTATAGTTACCCCAGCAGATATTAATGCCTTCATCCGCAAAACTTCCATCCTCATTTACTGGCCAATAATCATAAATAGATACACGGTCTACTCTCGGATCAATCTTATCAAAAACAGAACGGCCATCACTCTTAAGCCACTGTCCGCAAATTGCTACCCAGTACTCGCAAGCATAATGATTTTTTACAGAATGATATGTAGTATCCTTTGTGTCAACATTCATAATCTCATCATCAAACAGCCATGTACCGTCATCATCAATTTTCCATACATTTTCTTCACGTGGTGCACCAAAACCCATAATAAAGGTTCCAAGTTCAGATGCTTCCCAGTTCAAATATTTAACAATACCCTGAATTTCTTCCTCAGTTGCCTTGTCGGTAATAATCATGCGGTAACTTCCCACATAGTTGGAAGTAAGAAGTGAGGTATCTTCCATGCTCATTCCTTCTCCGTGAACAGAAACGTTCGCAAATCTCTTATTCTTATCGTAGTCATCGCCTTCCTGTACGGCCCATGTCTGATGTCCGCCTACCCATGCATACCACCAAGTTCCAAAATTTCCAAGCACTTGTCCATTCGCCAACTTAGAAATGTATGTCTCATAATCAACGCTTTGATAATCAGGATCAATCAAACCTTCACGATACATCTGGTTTACAAGCTTTGCAATCTCAAGACCCTCATCAGTATTCAGCCAATGAGTGAACTCACCTGTCTCCTCATCTAACTTATAACCATTTACAAAGCCATAAGCACCGAGCATTGCATTTAAAAAGCTCTTGCCCTGATTGTCACTTGTAAATGCGTAAGTCGTCTGTCCAGCATCATTTGTTGGATGATTGGCAAGAATTTTCTTCATAACCTCAATATACTCCTGAGGCGTCTCATACATTTTCTCCTCACCAAGCTCCAGATAATAATCCCAGCGAACGCCAAAATCAAGTCCTGCTACATTAGGATTCTCACCCCAAAGTGTAGAAAGCTTATAAATATGGCCCTCGTCATCCTTAAGCATATTAATATAGTCGCCCATACGTCTTGTAAGATTTGGCATATCATCAAGATAATCCGTCAAGTCAACTGCCTTGCCCTGTGCGATAAATTTCTCAGCCATATCATCAGGCATATTGGTAATAACAGATGGATAACTATTATCTGCTAACATAAGATTTAAGCGCTCCGTCATATCACCTGTCATATACTGCCAGTCAAAGGTTACGTTTAGATTTTCCAGAAGCCACTCGTCCATAACGGCCTTTCCGCCATTTTCATCTGCCAAAAATTCTTCCTGATCACCCTCACCTGCATACACACTAATATTAATAGTTTCTTCTGGCTTTTCCCAATTCAAATCTGCTGGATCAACGGTTCCGTTCTCTGCAAATGCTGCTGAAGAAAGTGTTCCAACTGCCATTGCTGCTGCTAAAAATGATGTTGCTACTCGTTTTCCACTCATACTCCAAGTCTCCTTTTTTCTTATTATCTTAAGTCTCATTGCTTACGCCGGTAAGACTCTCGTTCTACTAATGTACATTCCAAAAGAATTCTCTTTTTTTCTAATACTCCATGTTCAATTTTTGTAATCAGCGCTGCTGCTGATTCTCTTCCAATTTCATCAAGCGGCACATGCACTGTTGTCAGTGCTGGATTTGAAAACCAGCCATATTCAGAATCATCAAATCCAATTACGCCTATGTCATCTGGTACCTGTAATCCGAAATCCCGGATCTGTCTAATTGCACCAAGTGCCATTAAATCATTCATTGCATAAATTGCTTTTACTGGATAACCTGATTTTAAAATATCTCTGCAAGCCTGCACACCACTTTCAAACTCCCAGTTACCATTTTGCCGCAGCTTCAAATTCATAGAAATTCCAGCTTCTGCGTATGCTTCTTCTACACCAGCCATACGTTGTCCAGCGGGAGCTGATTGAATCGGTCCTCCAATAATTGCAATTTGTTCACCGTAACGCGTCAAAAGCATCTGTGTAATCTTCTTTGAGATCTCTCTATTATCATATCCCACTTGCACATCATCTGCATTCTCTGTTGTACAATATGCATATACAAGTGGAATATCTGTCTCGATTAATCCCTTCACATCTCGATCGTGCATTCCAACAAAAATCACACCATCTACACGAACAGCCTGCAATCTCTGCAGTTCCTTACTAATCACCCCTCTATACTTATAAATGCTGTCATAATCCGTCTTGATTTTATCCTTTAAACCAAGGTCAGATAAAATCACGCTGTATCCATTTTGTTGTGCATAATGTGTAACACCCTGCACAATACTCCCTGTTTGCCATACAGAAAGATCTTCTGTCATCACACCTATGATGCTTGACTTACTGCTTCTGAGTGCTTTAGCTACCGTATTAGGCTGATAGTTAACTTCCTTTATAATGCTTCTAATTCTAGCTGCCACCTCAGGGCTTACCTTATTGTCTCTGTGATTCAGTACGTGAGATACAGTAGCAACGGACACACCTGCCATCCCTGCTATATCTTTTAACGTCATATTTTCTCCTTTTAGTTAATCGTTTAACCATATCAGTATTTTTAAAGTCACCTCCATTCTTACTGTTTATGGTTTTTTACGCTTATTTACAAAATCAACTCGTTACTTTATGTTACTGATATTACTCTATATTAGCTTGTATGTCAAGTGTTTTCTAATTATTTTTTTATATTATTTTTATACTCTTGTTTTTTTGTTTGTATTGTATAAATAGTATGATTATTTAATGCAATAAACTCTTTTTATTTTCAGTGCACTCTTTTGTGTTAGGTTAAACGATTAAATACCATTTTTTTTAATACCCGGCATTTTAGAACCATATATTTTCTAAAATGCCGGGACTATCAATATCTATTTTTTCTTCAATTAACTTTTATTACCGCTATTCCTCCTCATCATTTGCCCAGAAAAGCGCACAGCGAACTGCCTTTTTCCAGCCCTTTAGCTTTTGCTTTCGCTTTGTCTCTCCTATTGACGGCATAAATGAACGCTGCAGCTGCCAATTAGCACGAATCTCTTCTTTATCTTTCCAATATCCTGTTGCAAGACCTGCCAGGTAAGCTGCGCCTAGCGCTGTTGTCTCGATGCATCCTGGGCGATCTACCTGTGCATCAAGAATATCTGCCTGAAACTGCAAAAGGAAATTGTTTGCACTTGCACCTCCATCTGCCTTTAATATCTCAATTGTATAACCGCTGTCCTGCTCCATCGCTTCAAGCACATCATGTACCTGATATGCAAGTGACTCAACGGCTGCGCGCACAAAATGAGCACGGCTTACACCTCTTGTCAGTCCTACAAACGTACCTCTTGCATATTGATTCCAGTATGGTGCACCAAGTCCTGTGAATGCCGGCACCAGATAAGAACCTGCCGTATCCTCAACAGACTGACATAAGCTTTCTGTCTCAGAAGCACTTCTAATCATCCAAAGCTCATCACGAAGCCACTGAATTGTCGCTCCCGCAACAAACACACTTCCTTCAAGCGCATACTGCACTTCACCCGGCGAACCTGCTGCAATTGTCGTGACAAGTCCATGATCAGAGCTTACCGGCTCTGCACCTGTATTCATCAAAAGAAAGCATCCTGTTCCATATGTATTTTTCACATCACCAGGCTCAAAACAGCACTGACCAAAAAGTGCTGCCTGCTGGTCTCCTGCAATACCCGCAATCGGAATAGCACCGCCTGTGACCTCTGGATCTGTTTTTCCATAAATACAGCTGCTTGGAAGAACCTTTGGAAGCATAGACTGCGGAATATTAAAATATTCCAAAAGTTCCTTATCCCACTCCAGCGTATGAATGTTAAACAACATTGTTCTTGATGCATTTGTGTAATCTGTTGCATGGACAGCACCGCCTGTCAGTTTCCATACAAGCCAGCAATCAACCGTTCCAAAAAGAAGCTCGCCCTCCTGTGCACGCTTTCTGGCTCCTGGCACCTGATCTAAGATCCATTCAGTTTTTGTTGCTGAAAAATAAGCATCTGGAACTAATCCTGTTTTTTCACGAACCTTTTGCGTCATACCATCTGCTCTTAGACGATCAATTCGCTCACTTGTACGGCGGCACTGCCATACAATTGCCGGATAAATTGGACGACCTGTCTTTTTATCCCAAATGATCGTAGTCTCTCGCTGATTCGTAATGCCGATTGCATGAATCTGCTCAGGAAGCGCTGCTATTTTATTCATTGCCTCTGATAATACACTCACCTGTGATGCCCAAATTTCCATCGGGTCATGCTCTACCCAGCCTGGCTTTGGATAATGCTGCTCAAATTCCTTTTGAGCAACACTGCAGATATTTCCCTTTCGGTCAAATAAAATGCAGCGAGAGCTAGTTGTTCCCTGATCCAGCGCCATCATGTATTTTTCCATTGTGTGTCCTCCTAATCTGCTTCGTATCCTGTCGGATTTATCGTGTTATTTTTTCACTCCGAATACTGATTCTGACACTATTATAGCCGATACAATTGGCGCTGTAAATGCTGCAGTTTATTTTTTTAGTTTTGGATGACTGACTAACGATGCAAGATATCCAAATACAATCGCTGCACAGATACCCGCTGAGCTGGCGGTCAGTCCGCCCTTAAAGATGCCAAGCAGCCCTTCCTCATCGACTGCTTTTTTGACACCTTTCCAGAGCGTATTGCCAAAACCAAGAAGCGGCACACTTGCCCCTGCTCCTGCCCACTCTTTAAATGGCTCATAAATGCCGAATGCACCTAAAACTACTCCTGTAACCACAAGAATAACCATAATTCTACCTGGCATCAGCTTTGTCTTGTCCATCAGAAGCTGTGAAAGCGCACAGATCGTGCCACCGACTGCAAATGCAATTAGATATTCCTGCATGATTTGCCTCCTTCTGCTAATGACATAGTCTTTTGTTTCTTCTCAAAACGTTCATCGAATGAGTCAAGCGCTTCGATGACTACTGCATGTGCAATGCCTGGAATGCTTGCACCTTCATTAAATGAAATCTTTGACAAAAGCGCGCCTGTCGGAACAAAAAGCACACGTTTCCAGATCTTTTTTTGAATCTGAGGCAAGATATACGAAGCCAATATCACAGCACTGCAGCCACATCCGCTTCCACCTGCGTGAACATCCTGCTCTTTTCGTTTAAAGATTTCCAGTCCACAGTCCATATGACGATCAGAAATATCAATCTTTTTTTCGCGAAGCAAATCAATTAATAGTTTACTACCTATCTGGCTAAGATCGCCTGTAATGATCTTGTCGTAATCGCTTGGTTTTGTCTTAAAATCTTCAAAATGCTGCACAATCGTATCACTTGCGGCAGGAGCCATCGCCGCACCCATATTCATTGAATCTGTTATTCCATAGTCTACGATTTTTCCTGTCGTTACTCCTGTGATTTTGGCAAGTGGAATGTCGAGTTGGGTTGTAGTGTGTGTCTGAACACTTTCAAGTACAACAGCTCCTGAACCTGTTACAGTCCATTCTGCACTGAGTGGTCTCTGGTTTCCATAATCAGATGGGAAGCGAAACTGCCTCTCGGCAGAGGCATAATGGCTGCTTGTCACACAAAGTACATGATCTGCATATCCTGCATTCACAAACATAGCACCCATTGAAAGTGTAAGTCCCATTGTAGAGCAAGCACCATACATGCCAATTGTCGGGCAGTTTAGTTCACTAATTCCAAAACTGCTTGCGATACACTGGCCAAGCAAATCACCTGCAAATACATAGCGAATCTGCTTCGGCAAAAGATGTGCTTTCTCAATTACTTTCTTTACGGCTCGCTTTTGAAGCTCACTCTCTGCCTGTTCCCAATTATCCTGTCCACACTTTCCGTCAGAATCAATTTCATCAAATAGTGCGCCAAATGGCCCCTCTGCCTCTTTTGGGCCAACAACAGAGGCCGCCTGCAGAATGCGGGGCGGCCTCTCAAAACGTATACTTGCTGTTCCTGTCTGCATAATTTCTCCCTGTTCTGAATATAGTTTTCATTCTGAGTGAAAAACTTTTTCACCTCGGAACTTTCGTTCTGAAATTACTTTGCCCGAAAAGGAAGTATTTTATGCAGTTATAAATTTTCACGTTGTTATTCTTATTCTAATAAATAAATTCCATCGCCAAGACATATCTTTCCATTTTTCAACCACAGTATGTCCTCTACGTTACTTGTTGCCGGATTTTCTATCTCCTGTACTTGTGCCGTATCTAAATTTATAAACTCACAATTATAGTAAGTCCTTTCAGTATCATACTCATACATTTTTCGATTGAATACCATATATTTTCCATCAGGTGATATTCCACAGTCAGTTCCTATATTAAATGTTCTTGAATTCTCCCTTGCTTTTTTTGCTTCTTCTAATGTAGCTTTTTGAAACGTTACCTGTTTCTTTTCTTCAGTGCCTACAATTGCATATAAAACATCTTCCGAATTAACGTCAAAAACAACAGTTTCAACAGATGTACAACAAATTCCACGGCCCGAGTCCGAAATAAACAGTCTAGAAGAATCCGACTCATTTAATGGTATTTCTGATACCTGCTTCCAGACATCATTATCCTGCTTACATGTAACCAGACTTATTTTACCTGTATCTCTTCTTTTTAGCAAATATACAATTTGTCCTGTAGTTGCACATATAAAGTCAGTCTGAATATATCCTTCTTTATCAGTATTTACGCTTGTTATTATTCCATCTTCTCCTGTCTTGATATTTAACCAAACCAATGTGTCTATTTTTTCTGATGGATTATATTCCACATGATAAATGATATCTTCTGTTTGATCTGTCGTTGCAAAATAAGATGGTATTTTTCCAACAAAATCAACATATTCCTCATAATCTTTTACAGCTCTGCATCCTCCTGACTGTGCATCAATTATATAAGCATCATTAAGCTTGTCTGTTCTAATATTCATATATGATCTCATTTGAACAATCATATAATTTCCATCGCAAGACCACGTCATATCCTTAAGAAGACTATCCTCATGTCTTTTTACAAATTGTATAACTGTTTCCTGAGTTCCTTCAACACTATTCGCTGTATCTGCCCATATATCAATTCTTTTCTTTTCTTCAAAATCATATAAGAAAAAGCCAAATGTCGGTTCTTTCTCTTTAAAAACCCCATATTTCCCGTTTGGTGATATTGAAATGATTTGCACCTCATCCCCACGAGTAAATATTTCTTCTCCAATTTGCGTTTTTGTAAGACCAAAAGTGCCCTCCTCAAATTTCTCGTCAAAATCGAGTGGCATTTTTTCACTTCCTGCTACAGGCAACCCCAGTTCTGTGATTTTTTCATCTTCTCCTGCCATCTTCAATATCAGCCAATATTCTGTCTTTTGTTCCAAGGTCATATCATTTGCAGAAACCTTCTCCAAACAATTAAGTGCCTGTTTTGTAAAACCTTGCTCATTCAACAGCTTGCCTAGTTGTAAATATTCTTCTGGCGTAATAGATGCTCCACCACATTCATTTACATGTATCAATGCGTCATATGCATCATATCCCTTGCCAGATTTCAAATCAAGCGTCATCTTTGTCTTATATGCATCTGCACTATCTGGGGCAAAAAAAATTGCTTGTTCAATTGTATCCTCCGCTTTTTCGTATAATTCTTGCGTTATATAAATATCTGCCATTTTAATAAGAGGTATCGCACTTTTCGGCTCCAATTTTGCAGCAATATCATAACAGCCAAGCGCTGATTCAAAATCCGATTCTTTTAAATATGAATCTGCATTTTGCATTGCAGATTCATATTTTGTATTTTTTTCATGACATCCATATCCTGCCAACATAGTTATCAGCGTCATACCTATAACCACTATCATTATCTTTTTTCTCATCTTTTCACTCTACCCTTTATTCAAACTTTAAAATGCTAATTCATTTTTTGTAAGCTTAGAATCATCTCGATTTATTATTAATGTAATCTTGATGTCATCTTTCCATAAATGCCTGCAATCGTCAATCCTATTGTTGAAAGTAACATTAAATAGAAACCACTACCTCGCTCTAAAAGATAGCCAAACTCATTTTCCTGAGCAATTTTTGAAAGATCGTTGATCTCAAATATTATTAAAAGTACCGCTATGATTCCCATAGCTAACACTCCTGTATTTTTTCCTAACAATCCCAAAATAATTGCAATAATTGCAATACCCAAAAAGAACCAGCCATCACCACCATCTATTAAAGTCTGTGATGAGGTAACACCAAGTACACTTGCAGTTGCAAAAGGCAAAAATACACCCAATATCATCAAGACGCTGCTGGCAACTGCCAGCCAATTGGTTTTTTTATTTGTAATTGGGCTCCATCCAAAGTTATAAGAACGTCCTGTCCAATTTCCTTCTGCCCGTTGTGATTGCCAACCTGGAGTTGGACCACCTTGACTGGAAAAGCCCTGTGTCTGTGCTCCCATTCCTGACTGATTCATTCTTGATTGACCCATTCCCTGTTGACTATATGTATAGGCACTCTGCTCACTACCCATTTGAGGAACAATATGGAACTGAGATTGAATCTCATATGCAATTGTTCCCATTGCGCCTAACATTTCCCTATAATAATTATACTCAGCCTTTCGTTCACTACCAATATGAGGCAGCTTTCTTCGAAATGATGCTTCGCTATGAATACAAAATGTGTAATCTGCATTCAATACAATTGTATAACTAAAACCATTTATTGTAATCACTGCTTGTCCCATATTTCCTCTATTTACATAGATTCCATATTTTGCTAGCATACTTGACTGTAATCGGATAAATATCTCTTCGTTTGATATCTCGTCATTGTTTGCCAAAAACTTAAATTTCTGTAAACGGCATATATAATAATCTACCATAATGCCATCTAAAATCCAGTTTGCAATCAATCCAAAAATACCTATTATCGCAAGCGGCTCAATAAGAATTCCCATTCCAATACATCCCCACATTACCCAATACAGCTTCTTTACTATTAGCATTTCATTTGGAAGTGGCTGCGGAACAGTTATCCTCCTTGCTTGTTCAGTTTCTTCATCCTGCTCATCCTCAACTTCTTTTCCTATATGTTTAAAAGCTGCTTTAATATCTTCACATAATTTTTTTAATGTTTCGCCTCCAAATTCACTGATAAAATCCGTCGCTTTATCAACTGTTGGTTCTTCTTTTTCTATAAGTTTGCTTCCGCATATTTTACAAAACTTTGCATTGGCATCTGCTTTGATTCCACATTTCGGACATATCTTTACCATAATTTTTCCTTCTTTCTTCTGTAGTATTTATTTAATTTTCTCTTTGCGAATTTGGAACCATTTCGATAGGAACTCCCATTGTGTTTAACATCTGGTAAATCTCACTTTCATTTAACATGTAATCTCCATTGGTTCCATTCAAATATTGACTCTGAGATCTGGAATATGCACAAATACCATACGGCGAATTCCATACAATTGTTTTCTTATTGCCATAACCAGGAAGGACACCAAGTTCTCCACTTAATGATCGGTCTACTAATTCCTTGGCATTTCCAGATGGACCACACTCAAGGTATTCATTGTCACAGGCTATACTATTATACATTCCGTTTGAACCCGGGCATAAATAAAAGTATAACAAGATTTGCCCTGTTGCTTCATTCTGATCAATGCACAAATAATCTGACCGATCTCTTACTGCTGGATTTACAATAGCCGCTGCGTTTCCGGTTGTACTTCCTGGTGTATAAGAATCTGTTTCTTGCGTCTGGCTAGATGTTTCAGTTACATCTGTATCTCCATTACTGCCATTTGTGTTTGTATTCGCATTTGTATTTGTGCTAGAATCTTTACCTATAGTTTGCCCTATTCCCTCTGCCGATGCTTCACTGTCTTCTGTAGCTTCTTCTGTTTCTGGTATCTCAGTAATTGGTAGGTTGTCAAGCTCTCCTGCATCATAGGCTTGCTGATAAGCTTCTTCGCATTTTGCCAGATCAATTCGCATGGCTGGGCGAACCATATGCAAATTATTGCAATGAACACTATCTACAAAACCAGTTTCATCAACATATTTAGCTCTACTTTCCCCTACTATACTATACCTTACATCCCTCAACCACCATCCTTTATACTTATCTGAGTATTCATTTGTATCCATATAATAAGCTTGCACATATGCTGTTACACCAGCATTGTTTTTCATTGATAAATACTTATACTTATTGTACTCCGTCTCATCTAACACAAATATATAATTTAAGCTTTCTTTTCCTACCTCTGCATGCCCATTACTATCTTTTCCGGCGCTTATCAACGGCACTTGTATAATACAATCCTGTAAATTTTCTGAAAATGCAGAATTCAAGAAATCAGAATTTAACCATCTATATACATCACTTTCCTCCCAAAATATCAATCCAGGTCCTTCCTGTACTGCAAACTGCATCACTTCTAAGCATTGCTTACTAATCAAGAATGCCTGATTATCCTTAACATCCAGCACAATCCAATCAATTGCTTCTTTGCCATTTTCAAGATTGTTATCTTGCTCATACTCACCAAATTTTATGACATCACCGACCTGCAAATTTTGGAAATGCAACGCTTCTGCATACCTTTGGTTTGCACAAAGCAACTTGATTTTATCTTTCTGTGCCTCTTCAACATCCGCCACACGCTGCTTTGCATCACTGTAATTGCCAAGTTCTTCAAAGATCGCGATCGCACCTTCAAACTCTTCATCGTCTGCTAACTTATCTGCTTCTTCATATCGCTGTTCTTGAATCTCTTTTTCACGCGCAGCCGCATCCTTATAATCCCTTAATTGTGCAAAGGCATGAACTGCACCCGCATAATCACCTTTTGTAAGCAAGTCTTCCGCCTCTTCATATGCAGTTTTATTTGCTAATTCTGTTATCGTATCCTCTGCTCTTTGCTTTGCATCCTCATATGAACCTAGCATTTCAAATTCAGCAATTGCCCCCTCGAAATCTCCGCTTTCTATCATATCTTCTGCGGCTTTATATCGTTCAGCCTGAATCTCTTTTTTACGATTTGCAGCATCCTTATATTCTCCAAGTTCAGCAAACTGCTGGATTGCGCTCTTATAGTCCTCTTTTTCATATAACTGCTCTGCATTTTTATAAGCGTTTTGTTTTGTAAGCTCCTGTTTTGCCAAATTCAAACTTTTCTTAGACTCTTTATAAGAACCCAACATTTGAAACTCTGCAATCGCGCCTTCAAAATTTTCATCATTCATCATTTTTTCTGCGGCTTCATATCGAGCTTGCTGAATAGCCTCTTTACGCTGTTTCGCATCTGCATAAGAGCCAAGTTCACCAAATTTTTTGATTGCATCTGCATAATCCTGTTTTGAAAGAGAATCCTCTGCCGCCTTATAAAGCTTCTGATTTGCAATTTCTTCCTTTAACTTGTCGACCAAATCTGCAGAATTCTCATAAGTTCCCAAACTTTCAAATTCCTTTAATGCCAGCTCATACTCTCCATTCTTCATTTTCTCCTGCGCATCTTTATATACGGTCTGCAATGTTTCCAAAATTTTACTGCTTCGATCTGCGCAGTCTACTACCTGTGGCATCGTATCATATACACGCTTTGCCTTGAGCATCGAAATATAATCCCCTTCTGCCTCTAAGCGCCTTGCTTCATAATAATCAATCATTTTATCACTATCGTTATACGAACCAAGATTATCAAAAATAGGATATGCCTCTGCATAGTTTTCAGCTTCTGCATCTGTTACAGCAGTCTGATACCAACCGGACAAATATGCCTCTTCCTGTTCTTTGCTGTCACGAAACAATGGAATTGACTCATATAAACTTGCAATATATTGAATATCATACACATCTTCTTGTGCTTCAGCTTGCTTGGCGCTATAATATACAATTAAATTTTGTGAATCCTTATAATCGCCCAATGATTGCAATGTAGTAATCGCCTCTGAAAAACTTCCTTCTACCGCAGCTGCATTTGCACTTGCATACAGCAATAACTGAGAAGAATCTTCATAACTCGTGATCTCTCTTAGCTTTTTTACAGCTTCACTATATTCGCCTTTATTAATTAATTCCTGCGCTGATGAATATTTCTTTGATGCTGATTCCTTACAGCCTGATATTCCAGCAGCCACTACCGCTGACCCTAGGATAATACAAAATTCTCTTTTCTTCATAACGCTACCTCTCCCTTTACTTATGTATTTATAACCGTTGCCCGAATAACATTTATAGAAATTAGTAATTATCTCTATAATATCATCCCCATAAAAAAAGGTCAATTAGTTTTCTCTACTGCCCTAATTATAAAATACGGCAATGACAGTTATTGTCAAAGTAAATAAAAACTTAGCATCAGATTAAAATTTGTCAAAAAAAGCGTACCGCAATCATTTCTCGTTGCAGTACGCTTCTCATATTTTTGTATCATTAAGTTACTCGTATATTTTAATTTATTCTATGCCTTCTGCCCTTACGCAAACAATTCTTTCACCATTGCGACATCGAAAGTAACATTTTCCACTTTGTTGACCTCGATGCGATACAATGCATTTGCAGCGATATGCTCTGCTGCCTGCTCTAAATCACGGATACCTGTTGTATGTGCGTAAAGATCAACAACTGCTTCAACTGCTTCTGGTGTGACGATGCACTCACCCTCACGAAGCCCCATGCGGCGCAGTACCTTAGGCAAGGAGAATTTTGTGAAAATAATCTTCTTCTCTTCCTTTGTGTAGTCTGGAATGTCGATCACGGCAAAACGAGACATAAGTGGAGCACTGATCTGATCCTTATTATTGGCAGTTGCAATCGGGTAAACGCCGCCAGTCGGAACCATACACTCCATATAGTTATCAGTAAATCCAAGATTATCAAGAAGTGTCAAAAGTACATCGGCTGGGTTGCCGCTGCCCTTACTTGATGCTGCTTTGTCAAGCTCGTTGATGATGAATACAAGATTTGATTCACGCGCTGCTGAGAAAGCTTCCATTATAATACCTGGTTTTGCATTTGCGTAGATGCGTGAGCTTCCAGTTAACTGCTCTGGGTCGTTGATGGAACTCATATCGAGTGTGGTCCACGGCAGCTTCAGGATTCTGGCAACTGCATAGGCAATCTGAGATTTTCCAGTACCAGCCGGTCCGACAAGTAAAAGACCATATGCCGGAAGTGTGTGTGTACGGTTAATCTGAATGATAGTCTCTATAATTCTTTGCTTTACGCGCTCCATGCCGTAAAGTTCTTCGTCAAGCACCTGACGGGCATACTCTGGATCAATTGCCTCAAAATAATTGCTCTTCCACTGGATATTCATCATAATAGAAAGCGCACGCTGCGCATGGCGCTTCTCCTCTGGGGAAACCTCGTGAGAACGGGCTACAGCCAGATTTCGTCTCGCCCACAGACGAATATTGTCTGGAAGTGTCTTTCCTGCACATGTCAAAAAGTCTGTAATGCTCTGAAGGCTAGTGATCTTCATGTCATCGCCAAGCTCTTCTTTATCTTCATCTTCAGCCTCTTCTGCTGGTGCATCGCTTGCAAGCAGACGGTCAATCATAAACTGTAAGAAACCATCCTCTGCTGAAAGCTTTGTACCGCCGCCAAATGCGATCTCACGAATCTTATAAACTGCATATCCTTCTGCTGTATTTTCTCCTGACAAACGCACATTGATATGGTTGTCTCCAAGCCAACGCACAAGTCCGACAAAACGTGAATCTACCTTCAAAATATCAGCGGTATAGGATTCTTTTGAATTTTCCTCTTTAAATTCAAATGCTGTTCTCTTTGTCGGATTGGTAAAAAATCCAGTGGAATGATGCGCATGCTCTTTTTCTTTATTATCTAGAACAAAAATTGGATGCTCTGGTGTAGAGATCTCTTCGTTAGAACGAAATGTCGTATATGTACACTCCGGATTAACCTTTTCTTCTGTCTGGTTACTGAAATCAAAAACTCTCATTTTCTTCCTCGCTTATTTGATGTCGTTGTTGATGATTCCAATCTACAGCCATATTTTAACAGCAGGCTACCTATTGGCTTCGTCATGGTTTCAGTATAGCGCATCTGCACGCTTCGGTCAATTACAAAACAAAAGTCAAACTCGTTTTGCACCCATGTGGCACTGCGTCTACAATTTGCATCGTGCCTTTATGAGCACTCACGATTTGCTGTACGATCAAAAGTCCTAATCCATGCCGCAAATCCAGACGCTCGTCTGTGCTTTCCATATAATGTGGCTTTTTTTCTAACTCGCATCGTTTCTCAGGTGAGATCCCGATGCCATCGTCTGTAACAGAGAGGATAAGACAATTCTTCGCATATTTTTTTGTACACTCCAGCGCAAGATAAATTTTGCAGCCATCTGGATTATGCTTGATACTGTTTTGCACAAGATTACTGATTGCACGCAGAATTAAACGAGCATCCCCTTCCAAAACTGCATTTTCAGCATTCTCTGCAATTTCAATTTCGATCGTATAGGTATCTGAAATGCCAGAATTAAGTAGTTCCGCTGCGTAAGAACGGATAAGCTTTGATAAGCGAATGACTTCCAGATGAAGCGGCTGCATTTCATATTCTAACTGCGATACCAAATTTAAGTCCTGTACAAGCTCTTTGAGCTTCACGCTTTGATTTCGCACAATCTCGGCTTGCTCCTTGATTGATGCACTAGCCTCTTTGCTCTGTGCAATACGCTCTGCATATCCCATAATCATGGAAAGCGGTGTGCGAATATCATGAGAAACACCGCTAATCCAGTTGGCTCTCGCCTCATTTTGTTTACTTAAAATGTTTGATGCCTTATTTACACTTTCTGCAATTTCAGCCAGTTCTCCATCCACATGAAGGGAAATTGCCTTGCCATCCGATAGTTTTTCCACTGCCGCTACAATCGGTTCCGTATTTCGAATGATCTTGCGCCGTGAACAATAATACGCAATAAACAAGCATATAAGATCCGTTCCCAGCATTCCCATAAGAAAAAGCGGAAGTCTCTGAATTGCCGCGATTGAATAATAATTACTGGTTAACTTCATATAGCTGTTTTTCGGATAGCCTAGTACCAAAAGACCATCGGCTGTATTCCAGACAAAAACAGGATAATCAGCCAAATACCCCTTGGAAAATAATGCAACATCCTGAATCGTATAGCTTTGCGGAATCTCAGCAGGCAAGTCAAATGCCCAAAAGCAATTGCCATCAGGCGTCAGATACAGCGCCCAAATATTTTGCTCACGCAATCTTTGTGCTGCCTCCTCTGATAAGGCATCATGAGTTACCGAAGCGGCAGTTCGCTCCAACATTGTTCGAGGAGACGTAGCTCCATAATCTTCTGTCACAGTTTTATGAAATGCGACAACAAAAATTATTACATTGATAAATAATATAAGTAGAATAAATGCGGCAAACGATGCCAGATATTTTGAAATATATGCGCCAAATGATTTCATGATCTCTGATCTCACTTTCGCATAATCAATTTATAGCCCAAACCCTTAATTGTGATCAATGACTTGGGATTTGACGGATCCGTTTCGATCTTTTCTCGTACACGCCGCACATGGGCATTCAAACTATTTTCATAGCCAAATGGATTGTCGCCCCATAGTGCTTCGCAAAGCGCATCAACGGTAATAATTTTTCCTTCATTGCGGGCAAGTGTTTTTAACAGCATGTGTTCCTTTGCCGTTAAAAAGAAAATCTCGTTTTCTTTGTAGACTTCTGCTCTATCAAAGTCTACCGTGCATCCATCCAGCACAACCAGTGGATTGTCTTCCTTATAAGAGCGACGCAGTACTGCATAAATGCGAAGTATCAATTCCTGCGGCAAAAATGGTTTTACAATATAATCATCTGCTCCAAGCCCCAGCCCGGCAAGTTTGTCCGCTGCCTCATCCTTCGCAGTCAAAAAGATGATCGGCACATCAGTAAATGAGCGAAGCTGCTCCATCAAAGAAAAACCATCTTTATCTGGCAGCATCACATCCAAAATAATCAGATCCGGTTTTCCTTTTTTTGCCTCTGCAACCGCTTCTTTCCCCGTAGCAGCCATAAGAATTTTTTGAAAACCAGCATCTTTTAAAATATCGGATAGCATTTTCAGCAAATCCAGCTCGTCATCCACAAGCAGGAGTGTTTTCGTATATAAAAATGAATTGTCCATCGTGTTACCTCCAACTACAACCATGCGTATCGTTATCGCTATCATTACAGCTACATTCATAATCACAATTATAGTTATGACTGCAACCACAACCACAACCACAACCACAACCACAACCACAACCAGCGATAGTATATCACAGAGAATCTCATCTGAGGGGCATATCTCAAAAAAGTAAGGTAAAAGTAAGGACGCGAGAAGATTATTGTCAGGTTCACGTTGTACGATAAAAGCATCGAAAAACCCACACTTATCTATCAGGAGGAGATGTTCTTATGAACTATATTACAGATCGCGCTACTGATCATACTACAGACTGCATTATCACCACCGAACAGTTGACAAAGAAATACAAAAACTTCACTTCTGTCAACAATGTTTCGCTTCACATCCGCAAAGGCAGTATCTATGGTTTTCTCGGTCCAAATGGGGCTGGAAAATCTACCACGATGAAAATGCTTTTGGGTCTGACCAAGCCGACAGCTGGCAGCTTTACCATTGACGGAAAACACTTCCCAGCTGATCGCCTTGCAATCTTAAAGGAGATTGGTTCCTTTATCGAATCGCCTTCGTTTTATTCCAATCTGACAGGACGAGAAAATCTTGATATTATTCGCAGAATTTTAAAACTGCCGAAAAGTACTGTGGACGAGGCTTTAGAATTAGTTGGTCTAACTGAATTTGGTGACCGACTGGCAAAAAAATATTCACTTGGTATGAAGCAACGTCTTGGTCTTGCTGGTGCTTTGCTTGGCCGACCGCCTATTCTGATTTTAGATGAGCCGACCAATGGTCTTGACCCATCCGGTATCCATGAAATTCGCAATCTCGTAAAATCTCTGCCCACGCTTTATGATTGTACCGTCTTAATCTCATCCCATATGTTATCCGAGATTGAGTTGATGGCAAATGACATTGGCATTCTCAATCATGGTCGACTATTGTTTGAAGGTAGCCTAGATGAACTGCGGCGAAACGCCTTGCAGGCTGGATTTGCAGCTGATAATCTGGAAGAGATGTTCCTCTCAATGATTGACAACGACAATACCACCAGAAAGCAGAGGGCAAAGCTATGAGTCTTCTTACAATCGAACTTCAAAAAGAAAAACGAACCGGTGTGATTCCCGTACTGATTGTCGTTGGCATTTTAGGTGCCGCTTATGCCCTTGTCAATTTCTTTGTGAGGAAAAACACACTTTTATCTCTGCCGCTTGCCCCGATGGATGTTTTACTGACCCAGCTTTATGGTACGCTTCTGATTTTAAATATGTTTGGCATCATCGTTGCCACCTGTATGATTTACAATATGGAATTTAAAGGAAATGCCGTAAAAAAATTATATATGCTGCCTGTAAGCGTCCCCAAAATGTACCTGTACAAATTTTTGATTCTAACAATTCTGCTTTTGATTGCAATCACTTTGCAAAATCTTGCACTTATAAAAATTGGCATGACCGATTTGCCGCAGGATACATTTGAGTTGCCGACACTTATTCGGTTCGCCGCCTATTCGTTTATCACCTCTATGCCGGTATTATCTTTCTTGCTGCTGATTTCCTCGCGCTTTGAAAATATGTGGATTCCTCTTGGCATCGGTGTCGCTGGCTTTTTAAGCGGAATGGCACTGGCAAATTCTGATCTTGCCATTTTGATGTTTCATCCTTTTGTTGTCATGCTAAAGCCTGCGGTTGCGATGAGCGCCCAACCTGACAAATCAATTGCTCTTGTTGCTCTCACAGAAACCGTTCTGTTTCTTGCCATCGGTTTGGGACTGGCAAACTATACGCACTACGAATAAGGAGGATGTTGAAATGAGTGAAATAAATAAAATAAGTAAAATGAGCTTTTCAGAATTGCTCAAAATTGAATTTATGAAATGCAAGCGTTCCAAAATCGTACCCCTGATTTTTATTGCCCCTTTGCTTGTGGTTTCTTCTGGAATTGCAAATTTAAGCAGCTATTTCACACCAGAATATACAAATGCATGGCCCGCTATGTTCATTCAAAGCGCACTTGTTTACGCATATTATCTGTTGCCCTTTAGCATGATCGTCGTCTGCGTCATGATTGCAAGCCGTGAAACTGGAAATAATGGGATTCTGAAAATGCTGGCGCTGCCTGTTAGCCGCTATGCGCTTTCCGCAGTCAAATTTTGTGTACTAATTTTTTATCTTTTTATGGAAATGGTTGTCTTTCTTGCTGTGTTTGTCATTGGCGGATTGATTGCAACTAAGACAATGGGCGTAACCGAAACTTTGCCTATTTTTTATTTATTGAAATGGTGCTTCTCCCTTTTTCTTACAATGCTTCCTTGTATTGGGACAATGTGGGCCATTACTGTCCTTTTTGAGAAACCACTGCTATCGGTGGGCCTTAATCTGCTTCTTGTCATTCCAGGTGTTTTGGTTGCAAATACGCCTCTTTGGATTGCTTATCCTTATTGCTACAGCGGCTATTTGGTTTCCTGCTCGCTGCGCGATTTTACAGCAGAAGCTTCTGATACTTCATTTTCTTTATTTCCGTTTTTGCCTTGCGCGATTCTTGTCTTTTGCCTGGTGTTTTCGCTGGCGATCACACAATTTGGCAAAAAAGAGATGAAATAAAATAAAATCGAATAAAACCATGCTTTTACGCATACTACTACAATAATAAATCTGCGCAAAGGCATGGTCCCTCTATGAAAATTCGATGGAAAACACTATTTGTCTGTATCCTAATTCCACTTGCAGTTGGCAGCCTATCCGCTCTTATAACCCGAAATGGCATGGAAGCTTTTGCTCTAGTAAATAAGCCCGCCCTAGCACCACCGAATTGGCTATTCCCTATTGTGTGGACACTATTGTATACACTAATGGGATTTGCATCTTATCTTATTTACACATCAAAACGCCCCAGTCAACAGGCATTGGCCGCATACGGGCTTCAACTCATTGTCAATTTCTTTTGGTCCATTTTCTTCTTTAACCTGCAATGGTATTTATTCTCTTTTATTTGGCTAGTTCTGCTATGGCTTTTGATTTTATACACAATAAAACAATTCTATCCGATCTCAAAGCCTGCAAGCTACTTATTGATTCCTTACCTATTGTGGGTCACATTTGCAGGATATCTCAATTACACTATTTATCTATGGCAACCACAAGCATCATACCACCAATTCGCCATACTTCATTTACATTTCCAGTGACAATGCCCTTGTTTACGATTGCTGCTGTCAGCGTGGGAATATATAATGTTCCCAACACCTGCGCAAACAGCAGAAAAATCATAAAAATCGCGCGCCCCTTATAGGGACGCAAATACTTTAATAGTTTGAACATACAATTTACATTTCCTTTCTGCTATAAGAAACTTTTAATGTGCGTCTTTGGGACGATGAATTTTTTCAACTGCTGCTTTCAACGCATTTGCATGTTTTTGTAAAAGCGGCAGCAGCAAATCCTGCTCCTCCTGTGTCAGCGCTGAAAATGCCTCCTTTTCCGCCTCCGTCAACGGGACTGCAATTTCTTCCATAATCTTTTCTCCTGCTTCTGTCAGGTGAATATACTTGTTTTTCTTATTTCCCGGCTGACAGATCAACGTAATAAAACCTTTTTTCTCCATGTTTTTGATGGTGGTATGAATCGTTTGCAAACTATAATACCATTGGCGGCAAATGTCTGTTTGCAAATAATCTCCATTGTGTTCAAATAGCGCATAGAGAACCCAAAGCTCTGCATCGGTAATACCAAACGAGCCAGCATAGCTGTCGTAAATATCATCAATCATTTCGTAAACCTGATTGACGGCTTCCAATTTTTGATTCAATCTTGGATTCAGTTTTGAATTCTGATTTCGATTCTGTTCCTCAATTTGTTTCATAGTTTGTTTCATAATTGTCCTCCTTAAACAAGAATACTCCGAAATCGTAGTTTTTACTATACTACGATTTCGGAGTATTTTCAATGACTGTTCTGTTATTTAATAAATTCTTAAAAAAACGTTTTTACCAATTGTCGTTAATCGGCCGTGCTGCCAACCCAATCCGAATGAAATGTTGTCATGCACTCGGTATCTCCATCCACAGACTTCGATACAAGAAGTCCTTTTTTGATATCCTTTAAGGTTTGCTCGTACTCATCAATATACTGATCGGTCAATTCTTGTGTCCACAAGAAAGTTCCTTCGCTGGTTTTAACCCTTGTATGCTCATCTGCCATTTCCTGAAGTGTTTTCTTTTCCTGTTCCAGCCACACCTTGTACTCATCATAAGTCCACCACTCATAGTTGATTGCAGGATAACTGCTATTATACGCTTCTTCCGATACCCAGGTTGCGCCATTGTCTTCACTGACAAAGCTCTTTCCACTCGTCTTATCCTTGTAGCTCATGACACCATCTGAATCATCCGTCGTCGATACAACCATTTCTTTCGATATGGATTTCGTTGCCTTACTTGCTGATGAATCCAGTGTACGAGCCTCTGCAGTCCCATTCATCTGACCTGCTGCTCCCATTCCCATCAATGCTGTCAGGGCCAAAGCCCCCATTGTCTTTGCTTTTCCCATTTTCTTTTACCTCACTTTTAAAATTATAGCTGCCCTTTTCAGGACAGCTAAAGAATAGCAAAAGAATTTGAATCGTATTTGCAGGAAATATGAAGTTTAAATGGAGTCGCTATCACTTCTTCTTTGCGGCATTTTAAACCAAAACAACACACCTCTGTCTGAATTTTTGATTCCATATTTTGCATGGTGCAAATCCATGATTTTGCGAACAATATAAAGACCTAATCCAGTCCCTCCTGTGTTACGATTGCGTGAGGCATCCACTCTATAAAACGCTTCAAACAAATGAGAAATTTCCTCCTCCGGAATCGTAACACCTGTATTTTCTATTTTACAAAAAACGATATTCGTATTTTTCTCATTTGATAATGATATATTGATTTCCTCGCCATTTGGTGAATAACGAATGGCATTTATCAATATATTTTGAAGAGCTCGTTCCATCTGCGCAGAATCAACTTCGCACAAAAGCTTGTCTGGAATGTCTACCGTAAGCGATAGTTCTTTTTCAGACAATAATTCGGTCACATCCGCTATCTGTACCCGAAGAAGCTCTGCCAAATCAATCATTTTATATTCCGATTTCTGACTTTCATCTGTTTTCGATAGATACAATAATTCCTTCACCAATGTTTCCATCTTCTCAACAACAGCCAACGATCGTTCCATATACACTTCCCGATTTTCATATCCTTTGACCTTGTTAAGCATTCCCGTTAAATGACCTTTTAAAATGGTCAAAGGTGTTTTTAACTCATGTGATGCCGCTGAGAAAAATTCACGTTGCTTTTGTTCCAGCTCTCGCTGTTTTGAGATTTCAACTTTTAACTCGATATTGCTTTCTTTTAATTTTATAATGTAGCGTGAATAAATGCCAGAGCATACGATTGATATAAGAAAAATCCCAAAAATAACAAGTGGAATGGTTTGCCAGATTGCTTCTGTCGCTTGATTGATAGATACCGTATCCCCCTGAACACAAAGAGTATATTCACTGCCAAATAAAGTAAACGGATAGCCAATCTCCGATAATAGCTCGTCATTATCTGTTGTAACTATGATAGTATCCGTGGATTCCTGAATTGTAGCAATCGAATCCTGATCTGTTGTGGTTTGCAATTCATCACTTGAATACAAAATCGTTCCATTCTCATCTTCAATGTAAACAGTTGCTTTTGTCTGTACTGCAAATTGGCTGGCAAGCATATAACACTCCTCTAAAGAGTTTGCTCGTTCCAATACTGGCACGAAATCATTTGCCTGCTTTTGCAATTCTTTGCTAAGCCGATTGCTATAAGTTTGAGGAATATATCTTGCCATGCTAAAAACAGAGAGCAAGCACACAAAAAGCAAAAGAATCGTCGTCAATAAAAAAAGTTTCACTGTTAGACTTGTTTTAATTTTCCTTATCAATTCGGTACCCCACCCCTCTGATTGTTTTGATATAGTCCACATCCAGCTTTTTGCGAATGTTTTTTATATGACTGTCAACAATTCGATCTTCTACCTCCAGATCATCTGCCCACAATCGGTCAAGCAACATTTGTCTCGTAAATACTTTTCCTTGATTTTCCAACATAAGCTTCAGCAAGGCAAATTCTTTACTAGTTAAAACCACTTCTTTTCCTCTGTGATAGACATGAAATCCGTCAATATCCATGCTCAACTCTTTGTACGTAAGCATGGATTGATTGTGATTTTCACTCGTTCCTCGGCGAAGAATGGCTGCAATCTTGCATAATAAAATTTTAGGTGAAAAAGGCTTCGGAATATAATCATCAATTTGCTGTTCAAATCCTTTTAGCTGATTATCTTCATCTGCAAGTGCCGTAAGCATAATAACCGGAACCTGCGACTTTTGGCGAATGACCTCACAGACACCATAGCCATCAATCTTTGGTAATAGGATGTCTAACAGGACAAGATGAACAGTATCATCAAATTTTGCAATTGCCTCTACGCCATCGCCCGCAATCACAACCTCATATCCAGCATCAATCAAATGATTTTTTAATATATCCTGAATGTCAATATCGTCTTCAACAACTAAAATTTTCTGCATAAGCCTGCCTCCCTTACTGCCCATATACTTTAAATTTAATGGTAACATAAAAGAATGGATTTTTTATGGAGTCATCATAAAGTTGTATAAAATCATCAAACATTATTGACAAAATATTTGTATTATGTTATATATAAATTAGATAAATAAAGATATTAAAAAGAAAATAATAAGAAGGATGTGATAAAAATGATTAGTTGACAGTTTTTTTAAGAAGTTGTAAGAAAAATTTAAGAAACTCATTTTTAAAGATTCCATACGATTATATGAGGAGGTGTAGCATATGAAGAGTATTTGGATTGCATTTTTAAGTGTCATGTATATGTTGGGTTCCATTCTGTGTATAAATCAATCACCTGATACTACATCTAACGAAGAAGTAAGTATTCAACCGACAGGTTATCCTGACGGAGAACTTCAGTGGACATATATTTTCTGGGAAGGAAATTTATATTCTAACGATGCTATTTTCGTTAAAACATTGCCGGAGGATGCTTATCAAATTGGTGAAATAGCAAAAGAAGATAACATCAATTACCCAGATGAAAATCTTGAAGCTTCTCATATTGATGTAGGCGTTGAAGTTTATAGTGATACGCGATATTTATATATCAAAGCTGGAACTGATAGCTACAGACGATTTTCAATTAGCACGGACGCAAATTAACATATTTTATTCCTTATAGAAAGGAACTTCCCTAATGAAACGATTAAAACTATGTCTAATAGCACTCATCATTTGTTTTGGCTTGTATGGCTGCAAAGGAATCGATTTTACTTCAACACGTAGATATGCCGATTGCATGAATCTCAACTGGCACTTAAGCTTGCCTGAAACGGATGTTGTAATATATGAAAAAAATTCTGGTGCCAGCTTTACCGGTGATGGCACCCGATACCACATTCTCCAATACGATGAAGAAAATGCAGCTATCATTTTAAAAAGTTTCGATTGGGAAGCTGGTGAACTAGACAGTGAATTAGCCATTAAAATGAATGAATGGCTAGATGATATCGAAGTGCCATCGGAAGAACGCCCTAAACAGAACGAATGGAAACATACGACTTTACTAAGAAAAGAGGACAACAGAGATCGTCTTATCATGTTCTTTGATGAAAGCACAAATCAGTTGTATGTAGTAGAATATTTCTTATAAAGTTAAAGGCTTTGTTTGTCTTAGTCAAAAAGTAATTCTTTTAATATGCCCGCAAGTGTTAGATTCTCACTCTAACGCTTGCGGGCGATTTAATTTGAGCCATCACACAATCTCAAAAAGCCAGTTTTCACGCCACGGTGAACTTCTATTACTCTTCAATCAACTCGTGCTCTTCAACTTTAAGCTTGCCAGCCTTGTAATCTGCCAATTTCTTTTCCAAGTAGCGAGTATTGTTTTCTTCCTCCGATGACTGTCGTTCAAACATTCCTGACATGGCAATTTTTTTTACAGCCTCAATTGCGACCTCATAACTTACCTTTTCTTCCAAAATACGAGACGTAACATTCTCATAATCATCTTTATAAATTTCATTTCTTATCAAAAAATTCAGCATATCAGGTACATTTACTTCTGGTTGAGCCGATGGACAAATATTTGTCATTGCACGCACATTGCGTACCTCTTCAACTAGCGCTTTAAATTCCTTTGTCTGTGGAACAAGGTCGATCAATTTATAGATATCATAAATATGACGCGAATGCTTTTTTACCCGATCCTGCATATAGTAATCGCAAATAGCAAAAGCCTTATCTACTAATGTACGATCAAGCCCCTGCACTTTCATTTCAAAAGGTTCCAAGCCAAAATTTTTAAGTTCTTTTGGAGCTTCTTCCATCATCATATCTCCAATATAGCTGCGAACCGGCATCACAACTGTCGGAAAAGACACCTCTGCAAAAGATGTCTCCATTAGCACTGCTGGTTGAACCGCATCGTCTGAATCAGAAAGTACAGATTGATATTCCAAAATATATCGATTATAACTTCTACGGCTACGAGTCTCATCAATATTAGGAATGGAAAGCCCTAATATTGACGAAATCTCCTTAATAACTTCCTTAAGTTTCTTCATTTGCCCTTGTGATAACTTGGAATCAATTGTAATATCAATATCTTCTGAAAAACGCTTGATTGCTTTATGACATTTTGATAACGATGTTCCACCCTTAAATACAACAAAACCCAAACGCTTCGATAATTCGCGCAGAATCATGGTAACATAATAATCCTTCTCTACAATAATGGGAAGGACACGAAAATATTCACTTGCCAAATTAACTGCATTCGCAAATTCTTCTTTATTTTCATGCAGATACGCCATTTAACAACCCCACCTCATACATATTTTTGTAAATACGCTCTGGATAATATGGCAAAAAAGGCTTCATATTTTCAAACTCAATATTTTTGCTCTTCATATAATCAAACAAGCGATTTGTCAGTTCTTCTCCCTCAACTTCGGAGATATCCACAACTTCCTTTATCAAATCAAGAAACTGGAGAATTGCCATATTTCTTTCATTTATTTCACAATACGGTTTTCGCAAAATCACACGCAAGTTTGCCAGTTTCGTCTCCCTATATTCTGTCGTAGCCTTGTTTGTATAGACTTCATATACACCTGGAACCTGAGTCGTTAAACCAAGTTGATTTGCAAATAGGATTCCTCCAAGATAACCGCAACGATTAACGCCATCCACTAAATATTTTTTTCTGATAACCTCATCGACAGATAATACCGACCCAGACCGAAACATTGATTTCTTAGGAATGTAATAGATTCCCGTATCAAAACGTTTTAATCGTCCATCTTCTGTTAGCTTTTTCATTTGCTGGCGAACAGATACCGCTTTTATGCCAGAAATATTCAATTCCGACAAAAAAATGGGTTCGTTTGCTTTATAGTTATTTTCTATATAATTGTATACTTCATCAAATAACGCCACACTTTCTACCTCCTCTTAATACTTATTAGAAGTATATATTTTCTATTTTGTTATTATACATTAAAGAAAATTTAATTGCAAGTTTTATTTTTAAGAGTTTTGAAAAAGATAAACCGTACCTTTCAACATTCTTTTTCGAGAACGTAACTGGTGCTGAGACGATATGCTTTACAAGGCGGGACGTTGTAGCGGGTCTTTCAAAATAGCTATGACAATAAAGGACCTAACAGGAGCCCGCGGAATTGGGCCCGCCGACAAAGTCATTCGTCGAAGCACCCTTCTTAAAGCTTCCGGGCCACCACTTCTCCTACACTGCCTCCTGCCGCAGTTCTTCGCAAATATTTCCTCTCTTGACTTTTCGCCACGTATAAACTGTGGAAAAAATCATTACGAGTATAAATGCCGCGGCGCCAACTGCATACAGCCCAATTGGGATGATTTTATTTGTGTAGATAGAATACTTCAAATAGGAATATGACTTATAGTTTGCCAGAGCGCCCATCAGCCCTCCTATCACAAATCCTCGAAGCGTATAGCTTAGATTCTCCGCAAAAATCATTCTTAAAAATGTATGCTTGCTGCAGCCTGCTGCTTTTATCATCGCATACTCTCTTGTGCGAAGCCGCACTGCTGTCGTGATTGTATTGGCAATATTTGCCAGTGAAATAAGAACAATCAGAATCAGAAAGCACATCAAGCACACATTGAGAATGCGCATCATATTTGCTTCATACTGATCAGTTTGCGGCGGCATTCCAATATCAAATGATTCATCGTACTCATTTCTCAATTCTGACATTAGTTCTAATGCGCGCTCGGAATCAATTGTTTTCAAATACGCATAGTCCTGAATATTCGGCGTAATAAACAGGTCTTCATTATAGGCGCTAAGCGGCAGCACAAAGCCCCAGTCTCCTGCCCATGCCCAGTATGGATAATCCTCTGCCGTTACCGTCTCTCCTATTTCAAACTGGAGCTTTGCGATGGACTCTTCCACTGGAACCTTAAATTTTTTAAAATCATCATCTGACTGTGCAGTCCTACCATCTCCCACCAAATAAATCATCATGCTTGGATCCTCAGGGTCTGGATAAGCATATGAGGCATCTCCAATCTTCTTTTGTTCCATGATTGAGATTTCAGTCAATTCACTGCTGTCTTTAAACATCTCCCCCTCATAAAACCGTCTTCGTCCATCATCAAAATCGGTTGCACCTTTCACAGCATTTAAAATCAAAAGCTTTGGATTTTCAGCCCTCAAATATTCCTCTGGACTTAGTCCGAGCTTCTTTAAATAAGCTTCATACTGTGTATCTTCCACAAAATAAATTTGTTTTCGATAATTCATCTGACCATCTACAATATATTCCCCTACAGCAAGTTTTCCTACGTCTGTCAGATTACTCTCATCCATTGCAATCTGCAAATTAACTTTGCGGACAAAAACTGCGTCTGTAATACTTGATGATGTTCTCAGCTGACTTACAAGTTTCTCTCGAAATTCCTGTGTGAGATATTCTGGATCAAATGTATCATTATAAATACTGTTAAACTGAATATGATAATTATAATAATACGGAACATTCAGTCCCTTCATACTCAAACGCATGTAATAGATAAATCCGCTTCCTCCAAGAAACAAAAACAGACAGATCGCCAGCGAAAAACTGATGGCACGGTATGATTTTTTATTGCGCTTTGCATTGCGGTGTGCTATCAGACCGCCCACGCCAAATACAGTTCCTAAAATACCGCGTCCCCGGATATTCCTTGCAAACTTAGAATCCTTAATATCATTTGTCTGACGAATCGCCTCGATAGGAGAAATCCGTCCTGCACGCAAGGCTGGCACCATTGCTGATACTAAAATGGTAATAATGCCTGCCACTGCTGCGACCACAAGATACCACACTTTCGTATAAAAGATAATTGAAACAATGCCTGCATATGCAGCTCCTGCTGAATTGATCATTGCATCAAAATTGTTCTTTAAAATTTTAAATACACAGCTTACTCCAGCACATCCAATAAATAATCCTGCCGGTATTGCCGATACTGCCAGAAATCCAGCCTCAAAAAAAACACTCGTCATAACCTGAAAGCGCGTAGCACCAATGGATTTGAACAGTCCAAACTGACGTGTTCGCTCAGTCAGAGATATTGAAAATGAGTTATAGATCAGCGCAACGCTGGCAATCGCAATCACCACCATCAACACCGCGCACATACCAAATAACATGTAGCGCACATTTGAAACGCCTTTTCCAAAATAACGTAACAATGTCTCGTTAATCTTCGACTGGTGATCACCAAAATTTTTTGCAATAAAGTCGCTAGTATCATCAATGCTTTTCGTTTTTAAATAAATATCAGAAGTCTTTGTCTGCACTCCTGTTGTCAGCACAAGATAACAAGGCTCCGCAAACATCTGATAGCCTGGATTTGTGCTGATTCCGACAATCGTATATGTCTTTGTCTGTTCTACCTGTATCGTCTCTTCCTCGCAAAAATCCGCACTGCTTCGATCCTCGATTCTTTGTTCCTGATGCTGTATGACTCTGCCATCTGACCCGATACGTTCTCCAATCTGCCAAGTGATTGTATCGCCAACGTGAAATTCTTTTCCGGCTGTTGTCATCATTTGTGGGATAATGACTTCGCTGTCATTTTCCGGCAAGCGTCCCTCAATCAGTCTTACACCCATAGTATCAAAAAAGTCTGCATCCACGCTTCCGATCGCTACATAAACTCTATTTGACAGTGACAATTCGTGTTCAATACCAAATCCCTTCTCGGCAACGCCAACGATACCCATGCGACAACTCTGTGTCACTTCCTCAGACTGTGCCAGGCGCGCCTCGTCTTCCTCATCACAATTATAGATTACACCATAATAATCGCCGTCACGCACCTTCATAAACTCGCTAAAAAAATGAAACAGGCTCGAAGTTCCCGTAAGTACTGCTGTCAGCAATGCAAATGACAAGACAATTCCCGCAAATGTGACTGCCGTTCTCGCCTTATTCGCTGCTAACATCCGCTTTGTGTACAAAAATAAAATTTTCATCAGCGGATCACCTCATCTCTGCAAATCCGCCCATCCTCGATACGGATTAAGTGCTTTGCCTGATTTGCAATCTCCTCGTCATGCGTGATAATAATCAAGGTCTGATGATATTTTTCATTTGACAATCGAAGAAGATTCATAATTTCCTGACTGTTCTTCGAATCAAGATTTCCAGTCGGCTCATCGGCCAAAATCACCGTTGGCGAATTGATTAACGCCCGTCCAATTGAAACACGCTGCTGCTGACCACCAGATAACTGATTTGGAAGATGATGCTCACGCCCTTTTAAGCCAAGATCATTTATCATCTGATCGATGCGCGATTTTTCCACCTTTCGACCGTCAAGAAGCGCCGGAAGTGTCATATTTTCAACAGCATCAAGCACAGGAATTAAGTTATAAAACTGATAAATCAGTCCCACCTGCCTGCGGCGAAAAATTGCCAGCTGCTCATCATTTTGCTTATATATATCCTGTCCATCCATATATACACTTCCGCTGTCCGGACGATCCACTCCGCCTAATATGTGCATCAGCGTAGACTTTCCAGAACCAGATGTACCAACAATTGCAACAAACTCTCCCTTTTCGATTGAAAAAGAGACATCATCAAGAGCTCTTACTTCATTCTCGCCCTTTCCATATGTCTTACACAAATGTGATGCCCGCAAAATCTCCATTCTCATCCCTCCTGATTTCCTGAATTTTCCGTTTTCAATTATTATGGTACACGCTATAAGTGACAACTCACTTACTTTTCGGTGACAATTTTGTCACTTGCGCACATGAATGACAAATTTTGCGCCGCCCTCCTCTCTGTTTTGCGCCTTAATTGTTCCATTTTGTTTTGCAAAGATACTCTGTGCCATTGCCATACCAATTCCAAATCCGCTGTGGCGCGCCGTTTTCCCTCTGTAAAATCGCTCAAAAATATGTGGCAGTTCCTCATCGCTTATGCCGCTTCCTTCATCCTCAATCTCAATTTCGCTGTATACAGACTTTTCAGACCAGCTAACATAAAGATTGCCACCGTTTTCCATATGCTCGATGCCATTTTTCAAGATATTAGTAATTGCCTCTGCACTCCAGCCAAAATCACCTTGAAAGCTGTCTGTGTCATTTCCATTCAGACAAAGCTTCACACCATGCAAGTCCATGGAAATCGCAAGCGGCTCTGCACTATGTAAAATAAGCTCCTTAATAAAAATCTTCTCCTTCTGAAGAATAGCAGTTCCTGAATCAAGCTTTGCCATCTTAAGAAGCACTACAACAAGCGAATCTACACGATCTACAAGCTGCTGCATCTCGGTAAGACGTCTTGCACGCTGGCGCACTTCGTCCTCTCCGCTTCCCTCAAGCTTTCTAATGCTGCTGATCATCAGACGCATTGCAGTAAGCGGTGTTTTTAATTGATGAGAAATATCAGCCATCATCTCTGCCTGAAAATTCTTTTCTTTTTGAAGCTGATCTGCCTGCTCACGCAGTCTTATGACAAGTTTTCGTACTTTATCCTGCAAAATGGCAAGCTCTCCCTCGCTGTACTCGTCCAGATTCCAGTGTTCTTCCCCATAAAGAATACGGTCGATCTCATCTGACAGACTAGATGCCTGCGTCTCACGCCTGCAAATCTCAGATGCAAACACGCCAGACAAAACAAATGCAGAAAAAACAATGCAGACAGCAGCCTGCCAACCCCACACAAGGAAAACGATAAGTGCGGCGGCTGCAAGCATACTGTCTGCCATGATTAATTTATTATATTCTGGTCTCATAGGAAATTTCCCCTTTTCATCATTCTATCCGATCCTCCATGCGATATCCAATACCTCGAATAGTATGAAGCAGGCGTGGAATTTGTGGATTTTCCTCAATCTTCTCACGCAGACGCTTCATATACACAGACAGCGTATTATCATTTACATATTCGCCAGATGCATCCCATATCTCCTCAAGCAGCTGATTTCTCGTCAAAATCTGACCTTTGTTCTGCAGTAAAAGAAGCAGCAGACGATACTCAAGTGCCGATAAAAACAACTCTTTTTCGCCTTTTGTCACTGTTGCTGATGACACGTTGACCCTAAGATCGCCACAGCTTAAAATGCGCTGTTCTTTTTTGCAGCGGCGAAGAACTGAGCGGATTCTTGAGATCAGCTCACGAGGGCGAAATGGTTTAGCTATGTAGTCATCTGCACCCATATCAAGACCTGCGACTACGCTGTACTCATCACCTGATGCAGTCAGAAAGATCACTGGAATCTCGTATTCTTTTTTTATTTCTGCACAGATAGAAAAGCCATTTCCATCCGGCAGACTTACATCAAGGAGCACCAGATCAAAAGCTTGTGCCAAAAGGCATTCGCCCGCCTCTTTTTTAGAGCCTGAAATTTGCGTATCAAAACCCTCTGCGCGAAGCAGTTCGCCCAGATACGAAGCAATCTGGTCATCGTCCTCTACCAGTAGTATTTTTGTCATTTTCTTCTTTGCCTCCCGGAACTTTAAATGCCACGGTTTTATTTTATCGCGCACAGCGCTGATAAGCAAATCGCGCTGTTCCATCCTCTACATATATAATACCACAGCGCTCAAATCCATTCTTTTCAAACAAATGCTGCATGACATTGTTATCCTTATGGGTATCGGCGCGAAGCTCTGGGCAAATCGCTTCGCAAAAGGAAACTATCTGCGAAAATATACCTTTGATTGTACCATCGCTTGCGACGCGGTGAATTGTTCCGTATGTATTGTCATTTTTCCATCTGCCCTGCTCGATCACGCGATACGTTGGATCTTCTCCCACAAAAAACTTAAATGCTGCATGGACAATGTTATCCTCTCCCATGCAGACAAAGCTGTATCCATTTTCAATATCATCCTGTATCATTTTACGTGTTGGATAACCAATCTCCCACTGCGTTGTGTTTCCAGTACTATCCATAAAACGCTTTGCCCTGGCATAAATTTCCATCATACGATCAAGATCAGTCAGCTTGGCTTTTCGTATTGTTATTGTATTCATCTTTCTCCCTTCTGTTATCCAAAAATAGTAGCCCAAAAAGAGCTGCCGCTCCACGGATGATGACATCCATTTTGCAGCAGCTCTCCCTGCTAAAAACTATTTATTTATCCTTATCTTTTTCAAAGAAATCTTTGATTGGATGCTTTTTCTTAGTTGTCGTTGTATTGGCAGTCGTCTTGCCATTCATCGCCTCATCAAATGCCTTCAGTGCCTCTTTTTGCTCCTTTGTCATACTGGTTGGTACCTGTACTACAAAAGTAACATAATGATCACCACGTACATTTTTGTTGCGAAGACTCGGAACACCCTTGCCTCTTAAACGTACCTGCGTATCAGTCTGAGTTCCTGCTTTAAGCTCATACTCCACCTGACCGTCAATTGTATCAATTCTAATCGTTGCACCAAGCGCTGCCTGTACAAAAGATATTGGCACTGTTGAGAAAATATCGTAGTCCTGACGTCTAAAGATCGGATGCTGTGATACTGCAACCTCAACAAGAAGATCACCCCACTCGCCGCCGTTAATACCAGGCTCACCCTTTCCGCGGATGCGAATACTCTGACCATTGTCAATACCAGCTGGAATCGTAACCTGAATGGTCTTTAACTTTGTCTGATATCCGGTACCACGACAATCCGTACACTTGTCCTTTATGATCTTACCGCTTCCATGACAATCCGGGCAGACCTGAACGTTACGAACCATACCAAACATTGACTGCTGTGTGATTGTAATCTGGCCGCGTCCCTGACATTTCGGACAAGTAATAGGAGAAGTTCCTGGCTTTGCACCTGAGCCATGACAAGTTGGACAAGGATCCTTAAGATTTAACTTAAGCTCCTTCTCGCAGCCCTTTACAGACTCATCAAAAGTAATACGTACTGCCGTTCGAAGATTTGCGCCCTTCATAGGACCGTCATTTCTTCTGCTTCGTCCGCCGCCAAATAAATCTCCAAAGATATCTCCAAAGATGTCTCCCATATCGCCGCTAAAGCCACTAAAACCACCGCCGTAGCCTCCGCCGCTGCCATCAAATGCTGCATGACCAAACTGATCATACTGTGCACGCTTTTCCTTATCACTTAATACACTGTAAGCCTCTGAGGCCTCCTTAAAAATTTCTGCAGCTTCTGCGCTCGGGTTAATATCCGGATGATACTTCTTGGCAATCTCTCTGTATGCCTTTTTTATGGCGGCATCATCAGCGTCCTTCGCTACACCAAGGACTTCGTAGTAATCTCTCTTCTCTGCCATAAATACTCCCATCTGGGCAACCGCTCAAAGCCGCTTCGGCCAAAAGGGCTACCAATACTTTTCTTACTCTTAACATGGCAAAACTCCTGGAGAAGTCCCCAAGAGCAATGCCATTTTTTATCTTACTAAAACTTCTTAATTATTTCAACCCACAGTTGATATTTTTTTCAAACTTTCTAATTAAGCGTTTTTTTTATTAAACTTCCTTGTAGTCTCCATCAACAACATCGTCAGAAGATGAGGAACCTGCACCTGCGTTCATGTCTGGGCCTGCCTGTGCGCCACCCTGAGCTGCCTGTGCCTGCTCATACATCTTGGAGAACAGCTGCTGTGCACTGTTCTTTAAAGTCTCAGTCTTTGCCTTTAACTGCTCAGTCTGATCTGGTGTTACGTTGTTGATATCAGTAGAAGCTACCAGATCCTTCAGTGCCTGAAGGTCGCTCTCTACCTGACCCTTTAAGGTCGGATCCAGCTTATCGCCAACTTCCTTCATTGCATTCTCAGTCTGGAATACGAAGGAATCTGCCTCATTACGAGCATCTACGCCTTCCTTACGAGCCTTATCCTGTGCCTCGAACTCAGCTGCTTCCTTAACAGCCTTCTCGATATCAGAATCAGACATGTTGGAACCTGCAGTGATGGTGATGTGCTGCTCCTTACCAGTTCCAAGATCCTTAGCAGATACATTTACAATACCGTTTGCATCGATATCGAAAGTAACTTCGATCTGCGGAACACCTCTTCTTGCTGGTGCGATACCGTCCAGACGGAACTGTCCTAAGGACTTGTTGTCACGTGCAAACTGTCTCTCACCCTGTACAACGTTGATATCTACTGCTGTCTGATTATCAGCTGCGGTAGAGAAGATCTGGCTCTTCTTTGTCGGGATTGTAGTATTTCTCTCGATCAGATGAGTAGCAACACCACCCATAGTCTCGATTGAAAGAGTTAACGGAGTAACATCAAGCAGAAGGATATCACCTGCACCTGAATCACCTGCTAACTTACCACCCTGAATGGAAGCACCGATTGCTACACACTCATCTGGGTTCAGTGTCTTAGACGGCTCCTTACCAGTCAGTGCACGAACCTTATCCTGTGCGGAAATCATACGTGTTGAACCACCTACAAGAAGAACCTTATCAAGCTCTGCTGCTGTCAGTCCAGCACCCTCAAGAGCCTCTCTTACTGGTCTCTCAGTACGAGCGATCAGATCTGCAGTCAGCTCATCGAATTTTGCTCTTGTCAGTGTCATATCTAAGTGCTTCGGTCCCTCAGCAGTAGCGGTGATGAACGGAAGGTTGATATTTGTGGTAGTAGCGGTAGACAGCTCTTTCTTTGCCTTCTCTGCTGCTTCCTTTAATCTCTGAAGTGCCATCTTATCGTTAGACAGATCAACACCCTCAGTCTTCTTGAACTCGTCTAACATCCACTGAGTAACCTTGTTATCAAAGTCATCTCCACCTAAGTGGTTGTCACCAGCAGTTGCTAATACTTCGATAACGCCATCACCGATCTCAATGATAGAAACATCGAATGTACCACCACCAAGGTCGTATACCATGATCTTCTGCTCATGCTCGTTATCAAGACCATATGCTAAAGCTGCTGCTGTAGGCTCGTTGATGATACGCTTTACATCAAGACCTGCAATCTTACCAGCATCCTTTGTTGCCTGACGCTGTGCATCGTTGAAATATGCCGGAACAGTGATGACTGCCTCAGTTACCTTCTCACCCAGATAAGCCTCTGCATCTGCCTTTAACTTCTGAAGGATCATTGCGGAGATCTCCTGAGGAGTATATCTCTTATCATCAATTGTTACTTTATAATCAGTACCCATATGTCTCTTAATAGAAGAAATGGTATGGTCTGCATTTGTAACAGCCTGACGCTTTGCCGGCTCACCTACAAGACGCTCACCAGTCTTTGTAAATGCAACAACGGATGGTGTTGTACGAACACCCTCTGTATTTGTTATAACAACTGGCTTTCCACCTTCCATAACTGCTACACAAGAGTTTGTAGTACCTAAGTCAATACCAATAATCTTTCCCATAATCTAATTTCCTCCTAGATTGATCTTTTAATGTTTTGTAATCAAATCTTTCTTTATCAAATATGCAGCTTTTGCTGCGTCTAATATGCAAACTTTAATTTAATTTGCAACCTGTACCATAGAATGTCTTACAACACTTCCATGATATAAATAGCCTTTCTGGAACTCCTGAGCAACTGTGTTTTCGCCAAGGTTCTCATCCTCAACATGCATCACAGCGTTGTGCAGGTTTGGATCAAATGGCTTGCCAACTGCTTCAATAGGCTCAACACCCATATCTGCAAGTGCTTTTACAAGCTGCTTGTAAACCATATCCATACCGCTTACAAATGGATCGCTCATCTGCTCCTCGCTAAGACCTGCGAATCCACGCTCGAAGTTATCTATAATTGGAAGAAGCTTCTCTACAACTGACTTTGCTCCCATGTCGAACATGGTTGATTTTTCTTTTTCAGTTCTCTTGCGGAAGTTCTCAAACTCTGCAAGATTACGTTTTCTCAAATCATCAAGCTGCGCTGTCAGATCTTCGATCTGCTTATCTTTCTTATCTTTTTTCTTGCCAAAGAAGCGCTTCTTATCATCTGTCTGCACATCCTTGTCATCCGGCTGATTCTCGGCAGCCTGTGCATCTGTCTGCTCCTGACTCATATCTTCAGCAGCCTCCTGCTCGGTCTCTTCAAGAATCTCATCAGCAACTGTTTCTTTTTCCATGTCTGTCACGATACATCCGCCTTTCTATCTCCTGTTTTTCAGGATCTTTCCTCAGGCCTGACCTAAGGTTCATTTTTTTTATAAATTGCATCCAGCTGATCTCTTAAATTCTTCAATGTGCCTACAACCTTTTCGTAATCCATACGCTTTGGTCCTACCACACCAAGAGTTCCCTGAACGCCATCACCCAAATCATATCTTGCGGTTACTACGCTGCAGTCCTTCATATCCTGCATGCCGTTCTCCTCACCGATATAAACCTGAATGCCCGAATTGCTCTGTGAACCGCTCTCCGAGTTCTTATCTAAATTATCCTCAAGCAGCTTTGCCAGCTCTTCCTTTTCCTCAAATGTGGAAATCAGACGCTGTGCATTTTTCTCATCCGAAAGTTCTGGGTAACGGAATATATTATTTGCACCGCTCGTATAAATTACCGGTGCCGATTCATGTTTGATCGCCTCTGCGACCGCCTCAAGCACACTTCCTACAACGCAGCTGTAATCTCCTGCCTGCTCCTTTAGCTGTGTGATGATTCCCAGATTAATCTGGTCTATCGTCAAACCATTCAAGGCGCTGTTGATGAGGACATTTAATTTAAGAAGCTCTTCCTCACTGATGTCACTTTCGATATTTAAAATCGTGTTCTTCACAAGATTTCCTTCGACTACGATAACAGCTAAAAGCTTTCCTTCTTCCATTCGTGAAAGCTGTAAAAACTTAAGCTTATTTGCACCAACCTGCGGTCCTGTAATCATCGTCGCATAATTGGTATTTGCTGCAAGAACCTTAACCATCTGCTTTAGTAAAAGCTCAAGCCGGTCTACTCTCTTGACTACAACTTCCTGAAGCTCATTGTTTTCCTTTTCACGTGTTTTCATCAGATGATCCACATACAGGCGATAGCCCTTATCTGACGGAATTCGTCCGGCAGATGTATGTGGCTGAATGATAAGCCCCATCTCCTCAAGATCAGCCATCTCATTTCTAATCGTGGCTGAACTTAAGTTTAAGTCCGTGTACTTAGAAATCGTCCGTGAGCCTACCGGTTCACCAGTCTCCAGATAATTTTTAATGATTGCTGTAAAAATCTTCCATTTTCTGTCATCTAGTTCCACAAGCTCACTTCCTTTTCCTTTGTTTCTATTAGCACTCATCATCCCTGAGTGCTAACGATTATAAAATAGCACTATCGGGACGTATTGTCAATACATTTGTTAAAAAAAATTGTGAAAATTTTTGGAACAATTACAAGAGCCGGGCAGCACTGCCCGGCTCTTATTAATATATTTATTATGTTGGGAGGATTATACAATACCCTGTGCGTTCATAGCTTCTACGACCTTCTCGAAACCTGCGATGTTTGCACCCATTACATAGTTTCCTTCGTAGCCGTATTTCTTTGCTGCTTCGTCTACCTTCTTGAAGATATTGATCATGATATTGTGCAGCTTCTCGTCTACTTCCTCGAATGTCCAGGAAAGTCTCTCGCTGTTCTGGCTCATTTCAAGTGCAGATGTTGCAACGCCGCCTGCGTTTGCAGCCTTTCCTGGCATGAACATCATTCCACTCTCTAAGAAGAAGTCTGTTGCCTCTCTGGTGGATGGCATATTTGCACCCTCTGCTACTAAGAAGCATCCGTTTGCCTTTAACTGCTTTGCATCCTCAAGGTCTAACTCGTTCTGAGTTGCGCATGGAAGTGCGATATCACACTTAACGCTCCATACACCCTTGCCTTCATGATACTCAACACCCGGCTTTGCCTCTGCGTACTCTTTGATTCTGCCGCGACGAACTTCCTTGATCTGCTTTACAAGGTCAAGATCAATGCCGTTTGGATCATAAATCCAACCATTAGAATCACTTAATGTAACAACCTTCATGCCGTACTGCTGAGCCTTCTCGGTTGTATAAATTGCAACATTTCCGGAACCGGAAACAGCAACTGTCTTTCCTTCCATGGTCATGCCGGCATTTAAAAGCATCTCGCGAACCATATATACAAGACCATAACCAGTAGCCTCTGTTCTTGCAAGAGAACCACCGTATGTCAGACCTTTACCAGTTAAAACGCCCTCATACAGACCAGTCAATCTCTTATACTGTCCATACAGATAGCCAATCTCTCTTCCACCTACACCAATGTCACCAGCCGGTACATCTGTATCTGCGCCAATGTGGCGATACAGCTCTGTCATAAAGCTCTGGCAGAATTTCATAATTTCACGGTCTGACTTGCCCTTCGGGTCAAAATCAGAACCACCCTTGCCGCCTCCGATTGGAAGTCCTGTCAGTGAGTTCTTAAAGGTCTGCTCAAAACCAAGGAACTTGATAATACCAAGATTTACAGATGGGTGAAGACGAAGTCCACCCTTGTACGGTCCGATTGCACTGTTAAACTGTACACGGAAACCTCTATTTACATGAGCCTGTCCGTTGTCATCTACCCACGGTACACGGAATGTAATAATACGCTCTGGCTCTGTCATTCTTTCAAGCAAAGCATCTTTGCGGTACTGCTCCTCATTTGCCTCAATTACCGGACGAAGGGAATCAAGAACTTCCTTAACTGCCTGCTGAAACTCTTTCTCGCCTGGATTCTTCTCTGCAACCTTCTGCAGCACTTCATCTACGTAAGACATTATGACCTCTCAATCTGCCGCTCTGGAGCGACCTCTTACAATATCCAACTCTATTTTTCGGACATCGGAGTGAATGCTGATTTTCACTCTACTCTACCTGCCCACCCGAAACCTAGAGATGTCAAATGCACTGATGTCGATCGGGTGGATTTTTGTTACCGGCTTTGAAAACCGACATGTATATGGTACTACATGAATTAAATTACGTCAATATGTGTTTTTTAAAAATAAAATAAATTTTTTAGTGTGTTTTTGTGTATTTATACAATGCGCTATGGTAAAGTGGCAGAGTGCCGATTTTTTTCTTTCTCTTCCGTTCATATTGCACATATAAAAAAAGCCCAAAGACAGGCCGGATTTCTCCGGTACCCGCCTTTGGGTTTAGTTATAGTATCAATCAAAAATCAAACTTTTCTTCGAAATATGCCTTAAGATCTGCAATAGCAACACGCTCCTGCTTCATTGTATCACGATCACGAACAGTTACGCAGCCATCAGTCTCAGAATCAAAGTCATAGGTGATGCAGAACGGTGTTCCGATCTCATCCTGTCTTCTGTAACGCTTTCCAATTGCGCCGCGGTCATCAAACTCACAGTTGTACTTTTTGATCAGCTGCTCATATACCTTCATAGCACCCTCATTAAGCTTCTTAGACAGCGGAAGCACACCGATCTTTACTGGTGCCAGTGCTGGATGGAAATGAAGAACAGTACGAACATCGCCGCCCTCTAACTCTTCCTCGTCATATGCTGCACAAAGGAATGCCAGTGTTACACGGTCAGCTCCAAGAGATGGCTCGATAACATATGGAATGTAACGCTCCTTCTTCTCATCATCAAAGTAGGTCATATCCTCACCAGATGTGTTCTGATGCTGAGTTAAATCGTAATCGGTACGGTCTGCGATACCCCAAAGCTCACCCCATCCAAACGGGAATAAGAACTCGATATCAGTTGTTCCCTTAGAATAGAAGGATAGCTCCTCAGGAGAATGATCTCTTGCACGCATCTCGTCTTCCTTGATGCCAAGGCTCTTTAACCAGTCGATGCAGTACTGACGCCAATACTGGAACCACTCAAGATCAGTACCTGGCTCACAGAAGAACTCTAACTCCATCTGCTCGAACTCTCTTGTACGGAATGTAAAGTTTCCTGGTGTAATCTCGTTACGGAAGGACTTTCCGATCTGGCCAATACCAAATGGAAGCTTCTTACGTGATGTTCTCTGTACATTTTTGAAGTTTACGAAGATACCTTGTGCAGTCTCCGGACGAAGATATACGGTATTCTTTGCATCCTCAGTAACACCCTGGAATGTCTTAAACATCAAATTAAACTGACGAATATCAGTGAAATCATGCTTTCCGCATGTCGGACAGCAAATATTCTTCTCATCGATGAAATCCTTCATCTCCTGTGTTGTCCAGCCGTCGATTGGCTTTTCCGGCTCCTGTCCCTGCTCAGCATAGTAATCCTCAATCAGCTTATCAGCACGGAAACGCTCATGGCAGCACTTACAGTCCATTAACGGATCAGAGAAACCGCCCAGATGGCCTGAAGCTACCCATGTCTGTGGGTTCATCAGGATTGCACAGTCTACACCTACATTATAAGGATTGCCAGTAACAAACTTCTGCCACCATGCCTTTTTTACATTATTCTTAAGTTCAACACCGAGATTACCATAATCCCATGTATTTGCCAGACCGCCGTAAATCTCAGATCCTGGATATACAAAGCCTCTGGACTTTGCAAGAGCTACAATTTTCTCTAATGTCTTTTCCATAATCGTTCTTCCTCCAAAAATGTTTTATAAAGTTACTGCTCGCAAAACGAAAGATTGCGCTTTGCTCACTGTGACTACTTGAAAATGATATACCCACCGTCATTGCCAGTGATCTGGGCACAGTTTGATGCCAGAACTGTAACATTTGGGGAAACATATGCAATATCATGCTCACCAAATACAGTTACAGGGTAATCTGCGTACACAAGACAATAATCTGTCTTTTTCATCAAATCTTCACTGCTGATATGCTTTTGACCATCGCTTGTGACAAAATCGCCGCTAAGTGCCATGGTACTGCTGCCAAGCTGTGATGTGTAAAGCTTGCTTCCACCGGCATTTTGAATCTCAGCAGAATTAAAGCCTGTATAGGTATCACCATTTGCATACGTAAATACGACGCTTGCTTTTTTGTCCTTCACTACTGCCTTTTCGTAGCACACTGGAAGAAGAATACTTTCTTTTTCTTCCTTTGTCATCTGATCATAGCTATAATAGGAGCAGCCGTACACATTTTTGTTGAAAGACAGCGCCTCCTGCTGTGCCACACCTGCAAGCTCGTCGATACTGTAGTAATCCTTATCAAAGTCAGAAATCATGGCAGCACGGATTGTCGCATTGTCTTCCACGTAAATGCTGTTTTCGGCTTCTGTGAAGTCATATGACTTCGTAAGCAATCCACAGCCTTCTAAACTGACCGCCGCCACAAGCCCTGCCATAAGACTGGCTATTTTTATCCGTATCATCCTGTTTCTCATACTTTTCTTTCCTCTCATTACTGCCTCTTTTCGGCAGAGACTTATCTTTTATACATTCTATGGTATCTTGGCGAATATTTCAAGTATAAAATCTTCCTATTTCTTTAACATTTCTTTACAAATGTGTCAGCAATCTGCTCTAATCACATAAAAAGCAGGCAAAACGTCTTACAAAGTGCCCATAAAGTGCACCATCTCCTCAAGAACCTGCAATGATTTAAACTCTCTTGAAAAGTATCGTCTGCGCCATTTCACTGTCAGATCATAAAGTGTACGCTTAACTGGCTCTTCAAGACAGAATGTGTAAAGTCTGCCGATTGGAGCCGTCAGAATATACTGAAGCGTATACATAGCTGATTCATCCAGATAAAGACGCGCCGATGTATGTGCCTCATTTTTTCTTTTTGCACATTCTTCACAGACACAATTTCCCCGCTCGACAGACAGCCAGCCTTTTGTGAGTTTGCTTTTACATACACTGCACTCAAATACCTGCGGATAAACGCCCATCACTAAAAACAGACGAAGCTCATAAACAAGACGCACAAGCTCATCTGGAATAGCCTGATTTTCCAATGCCTTTAATGAGAAATAAAGAAGATTCAGCAATTCTCTTCCATCATCATTTTCCTCTGAGGCAAAACCTGCTGCCTCAAGGAAATAGCAGCCATATGCCATCTTAGTCACATCAGAGCTGACTGCCTCAAAATACTCCTTTATTGAAGCAGCCTGTACTGTGTACGAATCTCGTCCGGCATGCAGTGTAAATATACCCATGGAAAACGGACGTGCCGCAGCTAACAGCGAACTGTTTGGCCGTCTTGCCCCACGCACAAATGCGCTGATTCGCCCAAGATCTGTTGTCAAAAGCACAATTCGCCTGTCATATTCACCTATTGGCATGGCAGACAGAACCATTCCGTTCACTGTTACGGTATCCATTTGTTTTCCTTTCTATAAGCTTACTTCTCGTCCTCGTGATATCCAAAATTCTTCATATAAAGATCGCTGTCGCGCCAGTCCTTACGCACCTTGACAAACAGCTTTAAATTAACCTTCATCTCAAGCATGTCTTCGATGTCACGACGTGCATCACTTCCGATTGCTTTTAGCATCGAGCCGCCCTTGCCGATAATGATTCCCTTATGAGACTCACGCTCACATATAATGGATGCTTCGATATCCATCACAGAGCCATCCGGGCGCTCTTTCATCTGCTCGATTGTAACTGCAATGCCGTGCGGAATTTCTTCCTGAAGACGTCTAAGTGCCTTCTCTCGAATCATCTCTGCTGCAATCTGACGCATTGGCTGATCAGTGACAGTATCCTCATCATAATACATTGGGCCATACGGCAGATAACGAAATACAGTATCAAGCAGTGTATCTGTATTGACACTTCTAAGTGCAGAAACGGCTACCACCTCATTAAAGTCTGCAATTTGACGGTATGCCTTGATGCACTCTGCCACTGCTTCCTTCTTTACTGTATCAGTCTTGTTGACGATCAAAAAGACAGGACACTTGAGCTGGCGAAGCTTCTTTGCAATCTCCTGTTCGCCTCTTCCGATAAAGGTGGTCGGCTCAACAAGCCACATGACAATGTCAGCCTGTGAAAATGTTTTCTGCGCAACCTCTACCATATATGTGCCCAGACGATTCTGTGCCTTATGGATGCCCGGCGTATCCAGAAAAACGGCCTGACCGCGCTCATCTGTATAGACGGTGCGGATCTGATTTCTAGTTGTCTGAGGCTTTCTTGATGTGATCGCAATCTTTTGTCCAATCAGATGATTCATCAACGTGGATTTTCCCACGTTTGGACGTCCGACCAGTGCAATAAAGCCTGATTTTTTCTGTTTTTCCATATTTTATTTCCTTTCAAGTGCAGCAAACTACAATGATCGTACCGTTGTAAAAAGTGAGCTGTTTTCTTTTATCTTGTTTTCATTTCCAACTACGCAAAAGCAATTATTAGAAAGTACCGCTTTCGCATACGGCACAAGTGCACGAATTTCCTTGGCATCTGTATCAATCACTTCATCTCGCTCCTTTTGAAGCTGCTCTCTTGTGATTCCACTTAAATACGCAGTAAGACCACGCACACCAAGCGCTGCTGGATTTTTCGGAATGTCCATCTCACTAATTGCACCTATAACATATCGATCCATACTTCTCTCATCCTGATCAAACTGCTCAAGATATTCTGGAAGCTTATCATATACTTCATTTGTTTCGGCAAGCTTAGGATCAAGATAAGATACCATATAACAGTCACCATCACGTCCAAAACCGGACATACAGCCATAAGCACCGCCCTTTACGCGCAGACGTATCCAAAGATAATCATAATTTAAGATATTTTGCAGCACAAGAAGTGATCCTCTAAATGGCAGCCCCACATCCTTATAATTGCCTGTTCTTCCCACAAATTGAATCTGAGATGCACAGCATATGCCCTCATTTTTCTTTTCAAGCGGCATATTCCAATCTGCCTTTACAAAAGGCTCATCTGGCATCTGCTTTATAAGCGTATCCATTGCCTTTTCTAAAACATCATAGCCTTCCTTATCTGCGGTAAAGCTAACAAGAAGCGCTCTTTTATTAAACAGTTGATGGCTGACAGCGCGTAGCTTCTCAATTATCATACCCTTTCGTTCTTCGAAGTGATCATACAAATCATTTAAAAATTCATAGAACGAAATACCCGTCATAATCTCATTTAAGTAGCCTGACTCACTGTGATAGGAGGATGCCCTCTTGATTGACGTATTATGTCCAGCACTCTTTAGGCGCTCATACAGCTGTGAACGCGTCTCACCGATTATCTCTAACAGACGCTTCTCATTTGCAAGATCAGACTGATACATCATCTTGGCTGTAAGGTTAACTGCTGTCTCAAGCTCATGATAAAATGTCTTTATGCGGAAAGAAAAACGCACAGTTGGTCTTCCTGTCTCTGGCTGCAGCACAACAAAGCCCGGATCAATGCCACCCGTATGAATATTAACCTCATCCATCAGCTCTGTATAGCTGTATTCTCCTGCTGCCACAACACCTAAAATCTGTTTTAATAAAGACAGATATGGAAGCTCTGAAAGATCTGCAAAATCTGCATCAAATACAAGCTCCAAATAGCCGATCTTTTTTGTTGACATCTCGTGAAATAATACCTTCACTCCATCCATGCTTCGCTCTTCATTGTAAAGCGGCAGCACTTCACGCTTAATATCTGCGCGTGTCAGCATAGGAATAGTCTCAAGCTCTTCTTTCGTGCTTGGAGTTTCCTGATATTCCTTTAACTCCTTTGTGTGACGCACAATTTCTTCAATCTCTTCTTTTGAGAGAGAATCTTTATAAACACGAAGCTTCTCTGCTGTCTTTTCTTCATTTTCAGCATCAAGACCAACCTTTGGCACAGCCATTGCCACAACACCAAATGAATTGTCAATCAGACACTCTTTTATCAGCTGCTCAAAATAGCTTCCCTCTGCCTTTTTATAGAGTTCATCCATCGCATCCTGCGTCTCTAAAAGCAAAAATGCAGCATTGTCATCATAAAGCCAGCTGTCAAAAAGATCCAGTCCATACATAAGACCTTTCGGCCAACGGCCAAAATCGCCTTCTTTTAAGCGAAACTGTAAGCTGTTTAAACCAGCAAGAAGTGAACGCTTCTGTAAGCCTTCCTCTGCAAGCTTTCTTAACGTTGCCTCAATTGTCTCCACAAAGACTTCTCTTTGCTCTTGTCTGGCACCTTTTGTAGTAACCTCAAATGATGGCTGCAAAATACCATCCTCGAAGCCTCCATAAATATCTACACCGATTCCAGCATCAAGAAGTGCCTGTTTAAGAGGCGCACCAGGTGCATCAAGAAGAACATACTCTAAAACCTGAAATGCAAGATACTTTTCAAGATCAAGTGCATTTGATACAACCTTTGACCATGTAAAATAAGTACCCTCATCGTCATCCTCAGAAGCTGCATAGCACAGCGAAATCTCCTTCATCTTGTTGAACGGCTTTTGAAGTGTAACTGCTGAGTCAATCTCTTTTTTCTCGTAATGACTTAAGTACTCATGATCCATCCAATTGAGTGCTTTTTCCATATCAAGATCACCATACAGATAAATATAGCTGTTTGAAGGATGATAATAAGTATGATAAAACTCCAGATATGACTCATATGTCAGATCTGTGATAAATTCTGGATCTCCGCCTGACTCATATGCATATGTCGTGTCAGGATAAAGTGCAGCCTTCACCTGACGGCCAAGAATCTCGTCTGCACTTGAGAAAGCGCCCTTCATCTCATTATACACAACACCGTTGTATGTCAGCTCACCATCCGGACTGTCCATCTCATAGTGCCAGCCCTCCTGCTCGAAAATCTTTCTCTCTTTTGTGATATTTGGATGAAAGACACCGTCCATATAGACAGACATCAAATTAAAGAAATCCTTATCATTTGTGCTTGCAAGAGGATACATTGTCTTATCTGAATATGTCATTGCATTTAAAAATGTATTTAAAGATCCCTTTGCCAGCTCAACAAACGGATCCTTGACCGGGTAGCGGTCAGATCCGCAAAGCACAGTGTGCTCAATAATATGAGCCACACCTGTGCTGTCTGTCGGAACAGTTCTAAATGCAATGTTAAATACTTTATTGTTGTCATCATTTTCCAGTATAAAGACACGTGCGCCTGTCTTTTTGTGGCGCATCAGATATCCCTCACTTTCAAGCTCCCTGACATAATGATGTTCAAGCAGCTCATACTGCGGTATTTTCGTTATATCCATTTTTATGCCCTTCCATCACTGTTTTTCATCTGGCTCTTGTCTTCGCAGAATATCCTGCGGCTCTGTCTCGCCATCAAATACAACATGAAGCATCTGCTTTGGATGAGGTGCGCTCTCCTGCGCATTTCCATCCTCATCAAAAATTCCGATTACCTTAAGAGAAACATTAGTTCCATCCGGCTTCATGCGCTCAATCGTCTCGCCAACAGTAAATTTATTCTTCTGTTCAAATACACTTCGTCCATTCTCGTCAATAGACTCTACTGTTCCCAGATATGTGTAATTCTTAACATAGGTATTGCTGTTGTAAATCTGCGCATCACTAGAAGGCTTTCCATAGAAAAATCCTGTCGTGAACTCACGGTATGTGCACTTTCCAATTTCTTCCTTGTACCATTCCATGTTTGCTTCATATTTCTTTGGATCCTCAAAATAATCGTCAAGTGCTTTTCGATAAGTGCGCGCTACAGTTGCCACATAAAGAGCAGTCTTCATGCGTCCCTCTACCTTTAAGCTGTCGATACCGCTTTCTGCCAAATCCGGAATGTGTTCTATCATGCAAAGATCCTTTGAATTAAAGATGTACGTTCCTCTCTCATTCTCGTAAACAGGATAATATTCGCCCGGACGTGTCTCCTCCACGATAGAATATTTCCAGCGACACGGATGTGTGCATGCACCCTGATTGGCATCGCGTCCTACCATATAATTGCTTAAAAGACAGCGTCCTGAGTAAGAAATACACATCGCACCATGAACAAACGTCTCGATCTCAAGATCGTCTGGGATATGCGCACGAATCTGCTTTAATTCATAAAGAGAAAGCTCTCTTGCGGAAACAACACGCTTTGCACCAAGCTGATGCCAGAAATTAAATGTTCCATAATTGCAATTGTTAGCCTGGGTACTGATATGAAGCTCCATCTCTGGAAGCTCACTCTTTGCAATCATAAAAACGCCCGGATCAGAAATGATAAGTGCATCTGGTCCAATAGTCTTTAATTCGCGAAAATAAGCGCGCACACCGTCAAGGTCATCATTATGAGCTAAAATATTAGCTGTCACATAAACCTTTACGTCATGTGCATGCGCAAAGGCGATTCCCTCTGCCATATCCTCTTTGCTGAAATTTTTTGCCTTTGCCCGAAGACCAAATGCCTCACCGCCGATATACACCGCATCTGCTCCATAGGTAACGGCAGTCTTTAATACGTCAAGACTGCTTGCCGGGATCAAAAGCTCTGGCTTTTTTCTCGCTGCCATATTACATTTCCTCCGTGTTTTTCTTCATTGTCAGTGAGACGCCGTCTCCAATCGGAATAACCGATGTTGTAAGCTCTGGCGTATGTGTCAGCATCGTCAGATATTCTCGCATTCTGCTGTGAATCGTGCGGTTGCGTCTCGTCACCGCAAATCTTGACTCCAAAACATCTCCGTCCTGAAGTACATTATCTGAAAATAAAAGTCCGTCCGGAGCTAAAAGCCTTAGTACATCCGGAAGGAAATGAATATACTGTCCCTTCGCCGCATCCATAAAAATCAGGTCATACGGCTTGTCCAACGTCTTTAATATATCAGCTGCATCTCCCTCAAGAAGTGTTATGTCGCAGCCTCGCGGTGCTCTTGCAAAATTTCTTTTTGCCTCCTCAATTCGCGGCGGATATTTCTCAATCGTCGTAATCGTTGCACCAGCTGGCATCACCTCGCTCATGCGAATCGCTGAATAGCCCACTGCTGTCCCCACTTCAAGAATAGAAAGCGGCTTTTTCAAACTAATTAAAAACAGCAGAAAACTGGCAGTCTCCGGCCGAATAATCGGCACGTCTCCTGCCAGCGCATCTTTTTGAATTTCTTCACAGAGAGTGCTCCCTGGTAATTCCAGGGAGCGAATATAATCGGTTGCCCGCTCAAAATCAAACATTCACTTACTCCACTTCCATGATGATCGGAAGAATCATCGGACTGCGCTTCATCTTCTTCCACAGGTAGTTGCTTAAGCTGTCGCGAATCTCATTTTTGATCTTTGACCAATCAGAAATCTTATGATCCAGACAATCAAATACAGCATCCTCTACGACCTGCTGTGCCTCAATCATCAGATTCTCAGACTCACGTATATAAACAAATCCTCTTGATACAATGTCTGGACCTGCAAGCAGGTTGTTGGTGTAACGCTCCAATGTCAGAACAACAATAATAATACCATCCTGAGACAAATTCTGACGATCACGAAGAACTATGTTTCCAACGTCACCAACGCCAAGTCCATCTACAAGAATACCGCCGTGCGTTACCTGTCCGGTAACAAGTGCACTTTCTTCACTTAACTCAAGCACATCGCCGGACTGAATCATAAAGATATTATCCTTCGGGATTCCAAGAGATTCTGCTATCTCAGCCTGTGCCTTTCTATGACGGAACTCACCATGAACAGGAATTGAATACTTCGGGCGAACAAGTGAGTACATCAGCTTGATCTCCTCTTGACATGCGTGACCAGATACGTGCGTATCCTGATAAATAACCTCTGCGCCTAAAACGCATAATTCATTGATTACCTTTGATACAGATTTCTCATTTCCAGGAATCGGATTTGAGGAAAATACGACAAGATCACCTGGGCAGATGCTGACCTTTCTGTGAATGGCTGCTGCCATACGAGACAGTGCTGCCATAGACTCGCCCTGGCTTCCTGTTGTGATAATAACGGTCTTCTCCGGTGGGTAATTGCGAAGCAGCTCAATATCAATTAAAGTGCCTTCTGGAATATTAATATAGCCAAGCTCGCTTGCCTTTCCAATGATGTTAACCATGCTTCGTCCTTCTACAACAACCTTGCGGTCATATTTGTAGGCAGTATTGATGATCTGCTGCACACGGTCTACATTAGATGCGAATGTTGCAACGATGATTCTCTGGTTTCTATGCTCAGAGAAAATTGTATCGAATGTATGGCCCACTGTACGCTCAGATGCTGTAAAGCCCGGTCGCAGTGCATTAGTACTATCGCAAAGAAGTGCCAGTACGCCCTTCTTTCCAAGCTCTGCAAAGCGCTGTAAGTCTGCCATATCACCAAATACAGGTGTATAGTCGATCTTAAAGTCTCCAGTATGAATAATGGTTCCTGCCGGAGAAGTAATGGCAAGTGCTGCTGCATCAACAATACTGTGATTTGTGCGGATAAACTCTACTTTAAAATCACCTGCTGAGATTGTCTGGCCATACTTTACTACCTTTCTCTTTACACTCTTTGTAATGCCGTGCTCCTCAAGCTTTCCCTCGATAATTCCAAGAGTCAGCTTTGTTCCGTAAAGCGGAACATTGATTTCTTTAAAGAAAAACGGCAATGCACCGATATGATCCTCGTGACCATGCGTAATAAATACGCCCTTTACCTTGTGAATGTTTTGTTTTAGATACGTGATATCTGGAATGACCATATCAATACCGAGCATCTCATCCCCCGGGAATGACATACCGCAGTCTACAACGATGATGCTTTCTCCATACTCAAACACCGTCATATTCATTCCGATTTGCTCAAGACCTCCTAATGGTATGACCTTGACACTTGTTTCAACTGTACTCAAATCTTACCTCCTTTTTCCTGTTCATTTATGAAACAGCTCTTTTTTCTGTCGTAACTTCTCTGTCCAATGTTTCATCCAATTAACTGATTGGAGTCTTCATTCACTTTATTGCCATAGCACACTTACATTTTCTGTGCATCACTCAATGGTAATATCCTCATCAGAAAGGAGTTCTTCAAATACTTTCGAAACAGCGTCAAGCTCGGTCTCATCTTCAACGAGCTCATACACGGCCTCCGGATCCTCATCACGTGATGTGTCCTTTAAAATCAGACACTCTGCATCCTCATCATCCGAATCTGCCACCAGCAGATAATTGCTTGCACCGAGTCTTGTTTCCTCAATCACATAAAACGTTACCTCTGTTCCATCATCTGCTGTCAAAATGATCTTATCTTCCATTCGCCTTCTCCAGTCTTTTCTTTTTCCTAGTCTGCTGTGCTATTCATAACTTCCAGGTTTTTATTATTATTTTTTTCTTCTGTGTCCGATTCGCTATCATCAAGTTTACTGCCCTTCTTTGTGTTTTCCATAAAGTCCTGCAAAATAAGCCCTGCTGCTACCTGATCGATCACGGTTTTTCGTTTTTCCCTAGGCATACCGCACTCCTGCAGAATTTCATCAGCTGCCACCGTTGTCAGCCTCTCATCCTGCATAATCACCTCAAGTTTGGTTCTACGCTCTAGCATTGCTTTAAACGCAAGCGCAAGTTCTGCACGCTCTCCTGCTGATCCGTCCATATTGACTGGATAACCCAAAACGATCTTTTCGATCTGGTATTCTCCTACCAGCTGTTCAATGCGCGCAAGCGTACGCCGCAATTTATTCTCCTCTTTTCTTGTAATGGTTTCTAACGGCTGAGCAGTGTAACCCAACGGATCAGTAACCGCCACTCCCACTGTCTTGGAACCATAGTCGAGTCCTAATAATCTCACTTTTTCTCTCTGCCTTTTCTTTCAATGCATGTTTCTACGTAGTTTCTCATCAGTTCTTCGAGAATTTCATCTCGCTCAACCTTCATGATGAGGCTTCTGGCATTATTGTGGCTTGTGATATAGGTCGGATCACCGGACATAATATATCCGACAATCTGGTTGACCGGATTGTATCCCCTCTCTACGAGCGCCTGATATACTCTCAGAATTACTTCTGATACAGAAATTCGCTTCGTCTGGTTGATGTCAATAAATTGAGTATTTTTTAAATCTGCCATTGATTCACGCCCTTCCTACAGTCCAAAACCTGCTAAACAATAATATTGTAATACATTTCATCTATTTCGGCAAGTCTTTTTTTTGCCTTCATCACATCCGCAGTCAATTCACCTTCGATTATTGCATCGATGATCGTATTGTCTGGCGCATCCGTCTCTACCGCACATTTTATGTACTCTGGCGTATGGCCGACCATGTAGGAGACACCATTAATTTCCTGACGCTCCTCCAATAAAACTTTGACGCACGCTCCTGTCCACTTTGTTCTAAACTCTTTTGTCATCTGTGACTCAAGTGACGAAAGTATACTGCTTCGCTGCGCCTTAATCTCTTCTGGGATCTGATTTTCCATCTTGTCAGCTCTTGTTCCTTTTCTTCTGGAATAGCGGAAAATATGCATCTCATAAAAATGCACTTTCTCAAGAAACTGACGTGTCTTATCAAATTCTTCATCCGTCTCTCCCGGAAATCCTACAATTACATCTGTTGTGATTGCTGGATTTTCAAAAGCAGCTCGAAGAAGTTTACACTTTTCATAGTATTCTTCTGGCGTGTAATGTCTATTCATACGCTTTAAGGTTTCCTCACATCCGCTTTGCAGAGACAAATGAAAATGAGGACATACTTTATGCAGCTTTTTTAAGCGGCCGACAAATTCCTCTGTAATAATACGCGGTTCAAGTGAGCCAAGACGTATTCTGCTTATGCCATCAATCGGATGAATGGCTTCAATAAGCTCGATTAAATGACTTTCCCCATCAATTTCCCTTCCATAAGAGCTTAGATGAATACCAGTCAGCACAACCTCCTGGATACCGGCTTCTGCAAGTCTTTTAATCTCAGATATAACGTTTTCCATACGGCGGCTTCGCACACGTCCTCTGGCATATGGAATAATACAGTAACTGCAGAACTGATTACATCCATCCTGAACCTTTACAAATGCTCTTGTGTGCTCTAATACTGTGCTGACTTCAAGCTCCTCATACTGCTCCTTCTCTACATCTGCCAGCACATCATCAAATGTTCTTCCTTCAAAATAAGCATCTAGTGCCGTAACAATCTGACGCTTCTGGTTATTTCCAAGAACAAGATCGACAGCAGCATCTGCTCTGGCTTCTTCTTCACTTACCTGCACATAGCAACCTGTCGCCACCACAACAGCCTCTGGATTTAATTTTTTTGCGCGGTGCAGCATCTGCCTTGATTTTCGCTCCGCCATATTTGTAACTGAGCAGGTATTAACAACATAAACATCTGCCTGCTCTGTAAATGGAACAATATCGTAGCCTGCCGTCTGCAAAAGCTCCTCCATTGCTTCCGTCTCATATGCATTAACCTTGCAGCCTAATGTGTGAAATGCTGCCCGTCTTCCCATGTTTTCATTTTCCTTTCTCTAACTTTCCCTTGACTTTTCTACTCAAAACAAGTACTATAAACTTAAAGATGAATGTTCGTTTTTTCGGTATATCTAAAATTAAAAAACAGATAATTCCGCAAGAAGCAAACATAAAAACTCACAAACATCATCTTCACAGGAGGGTATTATCATGGTTACAGTAAAAATTTCTTTAAATTCTATCGATAAGGTTAAGTCTTTTGTAAATGACCTGACCAAGTTTGATTCTGATTTTGACCTGGTTTCCGGAAGATACGTTATCGACGCAAAGTCCATTATGGGTATCTTTTCTCTGGATCTTTCCAAGCCAATCGATTTAAACATTCATGAAGAAAAGAATCTTGATACTGTTATGAAGGTTCTGGAACCATACATCATCCAGTAATTTTTTTAACTTAACTTTCAGAGATCGTTTTATCTGACCAATCGGGGCATCACATTCGTGATGCCCTATTTTTTTTTAAGCCTTACACCAGATAATCTCTGCGCTATTAACTGCCTCTTCTACCATCGCATCAATCTTTTCCTCAAGCTTCTTTTCGGAACTTCTGATTACCTTTACATTTGGCTTTGTAACAGGATGCTTTGCAACAAAAATCGTACAGCAGTCCTCATACGGCTGAATAGATGTTTCAAAGGTATCAATCTTTTCTGCTACATCAACAATCTCCTGCTTGTCAAAACCGATTACCGGACGATATACAGGAAGTGTGCATACCTCATTTGTTGCCATTAAGCTCTGCATAGTCTGTGATGCTACCTGACCAATGCTCTCTCCAGTAATTAAGCCATGGCAGCCATCCTTGATGGCAATGCGCTCAGCGATACGCATCATATAGCGGCGCATGATAATAGTAAGCTCATCATGCGGGCAGGCATCGTAAATATAAAGCTGAATATCAGTAAAATTGATGACATGAAGCTTGATCGGTGTTGCATATTTAGACACAAGCTTTGCCAGATCTACTACCTTTTGCTTTGCACGCTCACTAGTATACGGCGGTGCATGGAAATAAACAGCCTCAATCGTAACGCCTCTTTTTGCAATCATATAGCCTGCAACCGGTGAATCAATTCCGCCAGACAATAAAAGCATTGCCTTTCCAGCCGTTCCAACAGGCATTCCGCCTGCACCCGGAATAGATACAGAATATACGTTGATGCAAGTGTCACGAACCTCAACAGACAATAAAACCTGCGGATTGTGAACATCTACACGCGCGTTTTCGTATGCGTTTAAGATAGCCTCGCCAAGATCTGCATTTAACTGCTGAGAATCCTTTGGATAATTCTTTCTTGCACGGCGGCTGTGTACCTTAAATGTATAATCACCCTGCGGATATACATTTCCCATATATTCCACAACCTGCTCTGCCAATTTATCATATCCTTCATCTTTAAGCTGTACAACAGGACAGATCCACACAATTCCAAATACATGCTTTAACGCATCTACTGCCTCATCATAATCATAATCGCTAAGTGCCTGCACATAGATACGTCCAGACTCCTTCTTTACTTCAAACTCACCCTCAACACGCTCCATTGCAAGACGGATATGCTTTACAAGCGCATCCTCAAACAAATAACGGTTTTTTCCCTTAATGCCAATCTCGGCATACTTTATCAAAAATGCATGATATTTCATGTTGTCTTTTCCTCACAATTCTGTCTAATGTTTGTGCGGGTCCCAAGCTCAAAGCCTTTAGTGCAAGCACGAACGGCTTTTGGAGCTTTTGACCCTGGTATCATTCTATCGTCTTGTGTAGCGGCGAAGCATCGGAAGAAGTTCCTGCAATGCCTTCAGTGCCTGATCAAGCTCTTCCTTTGTCGTATTCTCACAGAAGGAAAAACGAAGCGTTCCCTCAATAAGCTTTTTATCTAGCCCAATTGCCTGCAGAGTACTTGAAAGTGCCGGATGGTTAGATGAGCATGCACTTCCAGATGACACATAAATGCCGCGGTCGCTGAGTGCATTTAAAAGCACCTCGCTTCTTACACCTGTGAAGCTTACACTTACAATATGCGGTGCTCGTCTTTCTATACATTCCTCACCATCTGCCGTCTCGTCCCAACCGTTTATTGAAACGTCATCCAGCTTATGAATGCCCTCCAAAAAATAGCGGCGAAGCTCATTTAAATGTGCTTTCTTCTGCTCAAAGTTCTGGTAGGCAAGCTGCGCTGCCAATCCCATACCTGCTGCACCAGGTACATTTTCAGTTCCTGAACGCATACCAGACTGCTGACCGCCTCCAAAGATGATTGGATGAAGATTAACCTTGCTGCTACAATATAAAAAGCCTGCTCCCTTTGGACCATGGAATTTATGTGAGCTGACAGACAAAAGATCAATTCCCTGCTGCTTTGGACGAATCATCACCTTGCCATATGCCTGAATGGCATCCACATGAAATACAGCACCTGGAACAGTCGCATGAACCAGCTTTGCAGCCTCTTCTACAGGCTGAATTGTTCCAATCTCATTATTTACATACATGATTGATACAAGAATGGTATCAGGTGTAAGTGCTTCCTTTAAATCTTCTAAAGAGATCTGTCCTCTGCTGTCAACTGAAAGAAATGTGATGCGAAAGCCCTGCTCCTCCAAAAAAGAAGCCGTTGCCTTGACACTTGGATGCTCGACTGCTGTTGTAATGATATGTTTTCCCTTTCTCTTTGCAGCAAGTGCCGTTCCAATAAGTGCCATATTGTTGGACTCCGTACCGCCAGAGGTAATGATAAGCTCCTTTGGATCAACCTTTAAAGTAGCAGCAATTTTCTGTCTTGCTTCCTTGATATATCCCTCTGCCACAACACCCTTTTGATGACGTGATGATGGATTTCCAAAATCAACATCCATCAATTTTTTCATCAGCTCCTGCACCTGTGCATCCACACGGGTCGTTGCTGAATTATCCAGATATGCTTCCATTTTTTATTCCTCCAATACGTATCCAAGCATGGCAAGCACTGCCATTCCGGCTGTTTCCGTCCTCAAAATTCTTCTTCCAAGCGTAATTGCCTGTGCACCGCAATTTTCTGCCTGTGCAATCTCCTCGTCCTCAAAGCCGCCCTCTGGTCCTATAAAGATTGCTACCTGCTCACCCGGTTTTACTGCACTAAGCGCATCGCGCGTTGCCTGCATATTTTCTGCATGCTCAAATGGTACAAGAATATGTTCCTTATCAGAAGCATACAAAAGCGCCTCTTTATATGTCATAAGAGGATGGATATCAGGAATAAGTCCGCGTCCAGCCTGCTTTGCTGCACTCTCTGAAATCGCCTGCCAGCGTTTTCTCTTTGCTTCTTCCTTTTTGCAATCAAGCTTGACTACACAGCGCTTCATCTGTACTGGAACAATCTCATGCACGCCAAGCTCCACACACTTTTGAATAATTGTCTCCATCTTATCGGCCTTTGGCAATCCCTGAAACAATACTATTCTTGAAGGCAGCTCACTTGTAGTTTCACTGACCTGCTCGATTTTTGCTGTCACTTCTTCTGCATCAAGCTGTGCAATGCTGCAAAGATATTCATGACTGCCATCGTTAACACAAATCTGTTCACCAATCTTCATTCTAAGCACATTTTTGATGTGATTTACATCACTTCCAATGATTGCTACCTCGTGTGCAGCTACCTGCTCTGGCTTTATAAAAAAATGATACATATATTTACTTCCTTCTAGTTACAATTGAAACCCACTCGCCCTGATGCAGCACATCAATCACTTCAAACTCTGGATTTTTTGCAAATGCATCCATAACAGCCTGCTCCTTCATATCAATGATTCCAGATGTGATAAAGATACCGCCATGCTTTACATGAACTGCGACAACTTCCTGCAGCGCAATAATAACATCTGCCAGAATATTGGCAACGACAACATCATATGCTTCATAGCCAACCTCATCCTTGATTGCCTGATCATCAATTAAGTTTCCAATCAGAACCTTATACTGCTCTGACGTAATGCCATTAACCTGTGCATTCTCATGTGCAGCATCAATAGCATTCTCATCAAGGTCTGTTCCCACTACATGACTAGCACCGCTTAACAGCGCACAAATTGACAAAATACCGCTTCCTGTTCCAACATCAAGAACATTATCACCAGGCTTTACATATTTGCGGATTCCTGCAATACAAAGCTGAGTAGTCTCGTGCTTTCCTGTACCAAATGCCATACCAGGATCAATCTGAATCAGCTTCTTTCCTTCCATTCCCTCAGGAATTTCTTCCCATGTTGGCTTAATTAAAAGATCATCAACAACGAATGGCTTAAAATACTGCTTCCAGTTATTCATCCAATCCTTGTCCTCTGTCTCAGATGCCGTGATCTCGCATGATCCTGCATTTACAAAAGAGGCAACCTCCTCAAGTGCCATCTTTACGGCAGCAAGCGTCTTAGGCACATCATACGTATCATCAAGATAAAAGCTTACAAGCGCCTCTCCGTCATCTGGTCCTAAATCTGGCAGTACATCAATAAACATGCCCTTTGTATCATTTGCTGTCAGCTCAACCTTATCTTCAATCTCGATTCCCTCAATGCCAATCTCACTTAGCTTCTCACTGATGAAATCCTCTGCTGCTGTTGTTGTCTGAATCGTAAATTTCTTCCACTTCATAACGTTATTCCTCTTCTATTCATATAATGATGGCGCCTGCGGAATCGCAAAACCTGACTGCAAAACACCATTTTCGTCAAAATAATATTCACCATTTCCAATGGTCATCTTTCCAGTTGCCATATCGCCGGCCTGATAAAAATAATATTGCTTTCCATCAAGCTCAAGCCAGCCTGTGTGAAGCTTTCCATCTGGATCAAGATAAAATGTTGTATCACCCTTTAGCCAGCCTGTATACATCTGCGCTGTAGTATAATCAAAGTAATAGCAGCCCTCTTCAAGCTCCTGCCACTGCAGGCCAAGTGCACCATTTTCATGCACATAATATGTGGAGCCATTCCAATTTACAAATCCTTTTTGTTCTCCTGCTCCTGCTAATACTTTAATTGAGCAGACCTTTGATTCTCCTGACGCATTATACACATAAGCCTGTACTGTATACACACCGTTTTTTCCACCATGGTCTGAAAGACTGACATGATAGGAGATTGTGTCAGATGTCACCTCCAAAGATCCCTTTGTCAGCACATCTGTGCTGTCATACTCAATCCAGACAGGAAACTCAGCTCTCACAGCATCAAGTCCGACATCCCATGTCACGGTAAATCCAGCATCATCAATCTGCGTCACACGCGGATGATACACATTAAAGCCTCCAGTCACACCCCAGTCATTAATCTTTGCGTAGGCATTGTCAAGCAAAAGACTTGTATCCTCATAGCTTATGCCTGAGTCTGATTTCATAACAACTGCTATAAGATTAACATCGTCTCGCTTTGCAGCTGTCACAAGCGTGGACTGGGCAAGACGTGTATAGCCCGGCTTTCCGGCATAAACACCCTCACATTCAAACTCACCTGAAACCATCTTATGACCGCTTGTCATATTTCTTTCTGATGTATACGCTGTTTCAGGAATAGTGTATGTTTTCGCAGAAAGAATTTCCTTTGCCTCCGGATTTTTTAGTGCTGCCTTCATAATAAGCGCCATATCATAGGCTGTTGTTAAGTGATCATCAGCATCAAGTCCGTGAGGGTTTGAAAAGTGAGTGTTTTTTGCACCGGCTTCTTTTGCTCTCTCATTCATCAGTTCAACAAAGCTGTCGATATCACCGCAAACTGCTTCCGCTAAGATATTCGCGCACTCATTGCCTGAGCACATCGTAAGACCATATAAAAGATCCCTGATTGTAAATTGCTCTCCCGGCTTTGGCATAGGATGAAGTGTTGAACTAAGCGGTGCTATCTGATTCAGTGCATTTTCTGACACAGTTGTTACAGAATCAAGGTTCTTACATTGTTCCACCGTCACAAGCAGCGTCATAATCTTTGTAATGCTTGCCGGATGAAGCTTTTCGTCAGCATTTTTTTGCAAAACAATTTCACCCGTATCTGCATTCATCACGCAGTAACCTAAGGCTGATACGCCAATCCCCGGCTGATCTTGTGACTGATCGCTGTCTTTTTCCTGTACCATAGAAGCCTGCACATTTTCAAGAAATGAGCTGTTTTTTGCACTGCTTCCAACTATACAGGAAAGTAACAAAACGATCATGCCAAGAAGGAGACTCTTCTTATTCAATCGCATTACCTTACCCTTTCATATAGCTTTCTGATTATACTTTATTAGTTACTAATTCAATCTAGTCTATCATACCTGTGTAAAGATTGCAAGTGTGGGATATGTTCATGCGTCATGTTACGGAAGCCCTTAGGTGTAATGGTTTCGTCGACGGACCAAACTCAGCAGGTTCCTTTTATGTTCTTTCTTATCTTACATTACTTTGAAAGACCTGCTTCAAGTGTCCGGCTCGTGAAATCCATTCACCTTCGGGCTTTGCCGCAATATTGGCTTATCCATTAGCTATAACACGTTTTACATAATATCCCGTGTAGGACTGCGGGCACTCTGCCACTTCTTCCGGCGTTCCCTGCGCTACTACTGTTCCTCCGCCGTCTCCGCCTTCTGGTCCCATATCAATGATATAATCAGCTGTCTTTATTACGTCTAAGTTGTGCTCGATTACAATTACCGTATTGCCGTTTTCTACAAGCTTCTGCAGCATTTCTGTAAGCTTGTGAACATCTGCAAAATGAAGTCCTGTCGTCGGCTCATCTAAAATATAGATTGTCTTTCCTGTACTCTTTCGGCTTAACTCAGTCGCCAGCTTAATACGTTGTGCCTCGCCACCTGAAAGCGTTGTGGATGGCTGACCTAATCGTATATATGAAAGACCTACCTGATACAATGTCTCAATTTTGCGGTAAATAGACGGAACATTTTCAAAAAATGTAAGCGCCTCTTCTACAGTCATATTAAGCACATCATAAATGCTCTTTCCCTTATATTTTACTTCCAGCGTTTCTCTGTTATAGCGTTTTCCCTTGCAGACCTCACATGGCACATACACATCTGGCAAAAAGTGCATCTCAATCTTTACAATACCATCACCGGAACACGCCTCACAGCGTCCACCCTTTACATTAAAGCTAAAACGGCCCTTATTATAGCCTCTCGTCTTTGCATCAACTGTTGAAGCGAAAAGATCACGGATCATATCAAACACGCCAGTATAAGTTGCCGGATTAGAGCGCGGTGTGCGGCCAATCGGACTTTGATCTATATTTATTACCTTATCAAACTGCTCTATGCCCTTAATCTCTTTATATGCACCAGGAATTGTTCTCGCACGGTTTAGCTGCTTTGCAAGCACCTGATACAAAATTGAATTGACAAGACTGCTCTTGCCAGAACCAGATACACCAGTTACGCATGTAAAGACTCCCTTAGGAAATTTCACTGTGATATTCTTTAAATTATTTTCCTTTGCTCCCACTACAGTCAGCCAGCCCTGCGGTTCTCTTCTTGTATTTGGAACTGGAATCTTAAGTTCACCGCTCAAATATTTTCCAGTTATGGATGCTGGATTTTTCATAAGTTCTTCTGCCGTGCCTGCTGCAACAACCTGACCGCCATGCTCACCTGCACCAGGTCCAATATCAACTACATAATCAGCAGCACGCATTGTGTCCTCATCATGTTCAACGACAATAACAGAATTGCCAAGATCACGAAGATGCTTTAATGTGCCTAGCAGCTTGTCATTATCTCTTTGATGCAGACCAATGCTTGGCTCATCTAAAATATAAGCCACACCAACAAGACCAGAGCCAATCTGTGTTGCCAGACGAATACGCTGTGCCTCACCGCCTGAAAGCGTACCAGTTGCACGCGACAGGCAAAGATAATCAAGACCTACATCAATCAAAAACTGTACGCGCGCTCGGATTTCCTTTAAAATCTGCTCACCTATCAGCTGCTGCGTCGTGGTAAGCGTCAAATCAGATAAAAATGATGCAAGATCACGAATAGAAAGATTTGTCACCTCATAAATATTTTTATCTGCCACTGTCACGGCAAGTGATTCTCTTTTCAGACGCATGCCCTTACATGTAGAACATGGTGTAATGCGCATAAATGTTTCGTACTCTGCTTTGATTGTTTCCGAACCTGTCTCACGGTAACGGCGCTCTACATTTTTAATTAAGCCCTCGAATACAATATCATACACGCCTTCTCCACGCTGTCCCTTGTATCGCACCTTTACACTCTTATTAGTTCCATTTATCAAAATATCATGAATTTCTTTGCTGTATGACTCAAATGGCACGTCTAGCGTGAAATGAAACTCCTCTGCAAGTGCATTTAAAATCGCTCTTGTAAAGCTGCCTTCATCGGTACATGACTGCCATCCAGGCACAATAATTGCCCCCTGATCAATGCTAAGCGACTGATCCGGAATCATGAGCTGCTCATCAAACTCCATCTTATAGCCAAGTCCAAAGCAAGTCGGACACGCACCAAATGGATTATTAAATGAAAAGCTTCGCGGCTCAATCTCATCGATGCTTATGCCGCAGTCAGGGCAGGAAAAGTTTTGGCTAAACGTCATTGGTGTTCCATCCACAACCTCCACAAAAGCAAGACCATCTGCCAGCTTTAACACATTTTCTAGTGAATCGGCAAGACGCTTTTCAATACCCTCTTTTATGACGAGACGATCTACAACAATCTCAATATTATGCTTTATATTCTTATCAAGCGTAATCTCCTCTTCCAGATCATACTGACTGCCATCAATGCGCACACGCACATAGCCGCTTTTTCTTGCCTGCTCCAAAACCTTCTCATGACGGCCTTTCTTTCCGCGCACAACAGGTGCCAGCAATAAAATCTTCGTGCGCTCTTTAAGCGCCATCAAACTGTCCACCATCTGATCAACAGTCTGACGGCTTATCTTTCGACCACAGACAGGACAATGTGGAACACCAATACGCGCATATAAAAGACGAAAATAGTCGTAGATTTCCGTTACGGTACCTACCGTAGAACGCGGATTTCTATTAGTAGATTTCTGATCAATGGAGATTGCCGGCGGCAGACCTTCAATACTTTCAACATTTGGCTTTTCCATCTGACCTAAAAATTGTCTTGCATAAGATGAAAGCGACTCCATGTATCGCCTCTGTCCCTCTGCATAGATTGTGTCAAATGCAAGTGAGGATTTTCCTGAACCAGACAATCCAGTCAGCACAACAAGTTCATCTCTTGGAATATCCAAATCAATGTGCTTTAGATTATTCTCTGCTGCACCGCGGATTCGGATAAATTTCTTATTTTCCATATTTATTATTTTATGCCTTTCTTTTAATCATCTAAATATTTCTTCAGATTTCTCATCTGATCACGAAGTTCTGCTGCTGCTTCAAAGTTTAGCTCAGCTGCTGCCTTATTCATCTGTTTTGCTACCTTTGCAATCAGCTTTTCGAGTTCCTGCCTGCTCATTGATTCTGGATCCTTTGCAAGCTTCTCATCAGCCTTCTCTGCTGCCTTTGAGATTGAGATCAGATCACGGACAGCCTTCTTTATAGTAGTAGGTGTGATGTTGTGCTCTATGTTATACTCATTTTGAATCTCGCGTCTTCTTTTTGTCTCCTCAATTGCATTTCGCATAGAGTCTGTTATCGTATCAGCGTACATCACAACATGACCTTCACTGTTTCGTGCTGCTCGTCCAATCGTCTGAATAAGTGATGTCTCTGAACGCAGAAATCCTTCCTTATCAGCATCTAATATCGCCACAAGCGCGATCTCCGGAATATCAAGACCCTCTCTAAGCAAATTGATGCCCACCAACACGTCAAACACATCAAGACGCATATCGCGAATAATCTGTGCACGCTCAAGCGTATCAATATCAGAATGCAGATAGCGCACGCGAATACCTGCATCGCGCAGATATTCCGTCAAATCCTCTGCCATTCTTTTTGTTAAAGTCGTGACAAGCACTTTATTTTTTGACCGCAGCGTTTTTCTAATCTCGGCAATCAGATCATCAATCTGCCCCTCAACTGGACGCACCTCAATCGGCGGATCTAAAAGTCCTGTCGGACGTATAACCTGCTCTGCACGTATCATCTCATGCTCACCTTCATAATCGCCTGGTGTTGCCGAAACAAAAAGCATCTGGTCAATCTTGCTTTCAAATTCACTAAAATTCAAGGGGCGATTATCAAGTGCTGATGGAAGACGAAAGCCGTAATCTACCAGTGTATTTTTTCGTGAGCGGTCTCCTGCAAACATACCGCGCACCTGCGGAAGTGTAATATGAGACTCATCCACAATAATTAAGAAATCATCTGGAAAATAATCAATCAGCGTAAACGGCGGTGAACCGGCCGGAAGCCCTGCCAGATGACGCGAATAATTTTCTATTCCAGAGCAAAAGCCAGTTTCTCTCATCATCTCAATATCATAATGAGTGCGCTCTGAAATTCGCTGTGCCTCCAGCAAACGGTCATTTCGCTTAAAAAAATCTACACGTTCATTTAGCTCTTCTTCAATATCAGTTGTTGCGCGAAGCATCTCCTTTGGGTCAACAACGTAGTGTGAGGCCGGGAAAATTGCGATATGCTTTAGACGGCTCCTTACCTGTGCTGTCAACGGATCAAACTCACTTATCTGATCAATTTCATCACCGAAAAACTCTACGCGCACTGCAGTCTCACCCTCATTTGCCGGAAAAATCTCTACGACATCACCGTGCACCCGGAATGTACTTCGGTGAAAATCCATATCATTTCGCTCGTACTGCATCTCAACAAGCTTTTTGATTACTTCATCGCGATCCTTTATCATGCCTGGACGAAGTGATAAAATCATATCCTTATAATCAACAGGACTTCCCAAACCATATATACATGAAACAGATGCCACTACGATTACATCACGCCTCTCAGAAAGTGCTGCCGTCGCAGAAAGCCTTAATTTATCAATCTCCTCATTGATCGCAGAGTCCTTCTCAATATACGTATCAGATGAAGGCACATAAGCCTCAGGCTGGTAATAGTCATAATATGAGACAAAATATTCAACTGCATTCTCTGGGAAAAATTCCTTCATCTCACCATATAGCTGACCGGCAAGCGTCTTATTATGGGAAATAATCAATGTTGGCTTATTTAATGCCTGAATGACATTTGCCATAGTAAATGTCTTTCCCGAACCAGTTACACCGAGAAGTGTCTCGAACTGATTTCCCTCTTTAAACCCTTTTACAAGCTCCTCAATCGCCCTTGGCTGATCGCCAGTCGGTGCATACTCAGACACCAGTTTAAAATGATCCATATTCTCGCCTCCATCGTACATTATTTTTACAGTTCTGTATTCATATGCTGTTTTGCTGTTTGCGGTACCTCAAGCACACCAAAGCGCCACAGCATAGGGTAGATATAAGAAACACCGCGAATATCGCCAAGTGCTTTAGGACGATCTGCACTCTTTATTTTCATTGCATTTGAAAATGCCAGTCTAATGCTGCTCCACGCCAATGACTTACTGTTTTCCCGTCTGTCAATCCATAACTCCTTTGTCAGTTCTCCATTTCGTCCACGCTTAATCGTGTAGGAAAACGGAAGACCTGACACAGTCTTAAACGGGCAGTTCTGGCAATCAATTACAAGCTGCCACAAAAGCTCACTTGCCTGATTTTCATCACCTACCTTAACAGCTTCAATTAATTTTTGTTTAAGCTTCTCGTCCATATGTCACCCTTCTTATATTATAAATACTTGTAACTATTCAGAACCCCATTCGCAAAATCGCATCTTCGATGCTTCTATTTTGCATGGCTCTGAATAGTTACACATACCTCATCATGATCGGAACAAGAATGTTCATATCAATTGGCTTAGAAACATGGTCATTCATACCTACAGCAAATGCCATCTGCTTGTCCTCCGTAAAGGCATTTGCTGTCATCGCAATGATAGGAATTTGTGCCTTATTTTGATTTTTCATTCTGCGAATTTTCGTAGTAGCATCATAGCCATTCATGACAGGCATCTGAATATCCATAAGAATCATCGCATAATATGAATTATCTGCCTTTTCAAGCATATCAATGCACTCCACACCATTGCATGCCCTCTCTATAATGCAGCCTTCCTCTTCTAGAAGCTCCGTTGCAATTTCTGCATTAATATCATTGTCCTCTACCACCAAAATTCTCGCACCAACTAAGCTGGCTTTATCATGAGTTCCTTTATCACGCTTTGCAATTGATTCCTCTTTTGATGCAATTTTGCATGGGATAGTTACAGTAAATGTAGAGCCGTCGCCAATTTTACTTTGCACATCAACACTGCCATCCATCAGCTCAACAAGCCTTTTCACGATACCCATTCCAATGCCGCTTCCTTCTACACGGCTTATAGTGGAATTGCGCTCTCGCTCAAATGGTTCAAAAATATGCTTTAAAAACTGATCTGACATACCAATTCCATTATCTTTTACAGTAATAATAACATCGCACCAGCCATTCTTTTTGCCAGGTGCCTGCGAAATATCACAGTTTATCACACCTCCTGTACTAGTATACTTAATTGCATTGCTTATGATATTAATGAAAATCTCCGATACATGAGAAACATCCATGTAAACATACGGATAAAGCAAATGCTTTGTCTTAGTAATTGTCTGTTTCTTTTCTTCCGCCTGATTCAAAAACATTATAACCCATGTTTCAAAATCTGCGCCTATATCTGAAATTACATATTCCATTTCTGTTTTATTATTTTCAATTCTTGCAAGATCCAGCACATCATTAAGAAGAGACAGCAAATTCTGGCCGCATGACTGAATATTTTTCATGTATTTTTTAAGCCTTTCTGTATCATCTATATGCCTAGATGCCAGATTTGCATATCCAATAATTGCATTCATTGGCGTCCTAATATCATGCGACATATTAAAAAGGAACGTCGATTTTGCATTATTTGCACTTTCAGCCTTTTCTACTGCCACCTGCAGCTTTTCATTAAGCTCCTGTGTATTTATTGCTGCCCTCGTTGCAATAGCCTCGGCCTTTCTTGCCTTTCTTAAAAGCACAAGAATCACAGTCATAACACTTAAAACAGAAACGGCACTTACAATAGATACTGTTAACAGATTGTGTTTTATATAATCTCCCAATGTTATTTTTCTTGAATTGTTCTCGTACATGGCAAGTGAACTCGTAAGCATATTATTTGGCATAGCATTAAGCGTTTTATTTAGTATTGTCAATAAATTCTTATTTCCGTTATTAACTGCAAAGGCTGCTTTCTCCGAGTATAAAAGTGGCACACTGTAAAAACTTGGATCCCTGCTGTATTTTGATGCAAGGGTGACACCAGTTATAAAGAAATCGGCCTCTCCAGAATTCACAGCTTCTGCCATCTCTTTGTCTGTATCATATTCTAAAATTTTCCAATGCGGATAATAATATTCAATATGTTCTCTGAAAGACATATTATCTTTTGAAATTGCAACACGGTTTTCATCATTTTCATTAAAATGAGGCTTATTCGTGACTGCTATCAAATTATATGTCCACGTTGTATTTGTACATGCGAAATGATATTTCTCCATCACATTTGGATGCTGATAGAAATGAAAAATCATATCAATCTCTCCAGCTTTTAGCGCTTCTATCTCTTCTTCATAGCTGTTATATCCCATAAGCGTAAATGTCAGTTCTTGTTTTCCAAGACATTCTACTGCATACTGAACATAATCAGTAATTGCACCAGTAAGTGTCCCACTTGACGGATCTATAACGCTCGCGCCAACATCATTGGCCAAAAATCCCATTCGAATTGCACCATGTTCTTCCAACCATGATTTTTCCTCAGATGAAAGAACAGGGGTATAATCCGATGAAAAATATTGCCTGTACAAATCTGACAGATAAAATGGCCGTTCCTCCTCCAACTGGTGCATGACAAGATCAAGCTCTTTTTTTATCTCTGGATGATCCTTATTAATTGCAAAATAAATATTTGATTTGCCAATTCGTGTAATAATCGAGACATCTTTATCAGCCCCAAATGGTCCATCCAACGAAACAAAACAGTCAATTTCTCCATTTTCCAGTTTTGCCAGTGCATCTTCTCTACTTTCTATATTTACATGTATTGTTTTAAGTTTATTTTTTAACTCCCATTCTTTCAGCATCACTTCTGGCTTTGCGCCTATAAGGACACCAATACGCTTTCCATTCAATGTCTTAAAATCAGTAGAAGAAATATCGTCACTTGAAAAATCTGCATACAGATAATATTTCTCTATACCCATAGGTCCGTCTGAAAACAGCATCCTATCTGTGCGTTCCTCTGTATAGGCAATATCTCCTAAAATGTCTATTTCACCATTTTGGAGTTTTTCAATGCTATCATTCCAATTACAGGCTACATACTCAAATTTCCACCCGGTATAGCCTGCCAGCGTCTCTAGCAGCTCATAACTATACCCCTTTCGCATCCCATTTTCAGTTACATAATTAAATGTATCCCCAAGTGTGCCCACGCGAATTATTTTTTCTGGTGCCTCTTTTTCAGCTGCATTTACCGTTGTAAAAAAAGCTAGCAGCAAGGCTGCACATACAATCATATATTTGACTTCTTGGCATACAGTAACTACATATTTTTTCATAGTCATCTTTTTCATCAGTCTTTCCTCATGATCTAATACTTTTTTCGTTCTAAGTATACTCGGTCACATGGTGTTTTGTCAATTTCCTTCACATTAAAAAAGGGCACGACCCTAATTGAGTCATGCCCTGCTTTAAATATTATTCAGAACTTATTCGCAAAGTTTTGAAAATGCATCAGCAACAAACTGAACTTTTGTTCCGACAATTACCTGTACGGAAGTCTTTCCAGGCTTGATTACTCCTGCAACACCTGCAGCCTTGATTGCCTTATCATTTACTGCAGTCATATCTCTTACTTCAAGTCTAAGTCTTGTTACACAGTTATCGATGCTTACGATATTTCCCTTACCACCGCAGCCTGCAAGAATCTTCTTTGCGATTTCTGTGTAATCATCACTTGCTAACTGAACATTCTTTTCTTCCTCAAGATCATCATCTTCTCTTCCAGGAGTCTTTAAATCAAACTTCTTGATTGCGAAGAGGAATACAAAATAGAATACAACGAATGCTGCGATTCCAAGCGGAATGATCAGCACTGTCTTCTGCGCTGCCGGAAGTGTAGATGAGAACAGAAGGTCTGTAGCACCTGCTGAGAAACTGAATCCTGCACGGAAGCCAAGCGCAACAGTAACAATTGTGAAGATACCATAAAGTAATGCATAAATTACATACAGACCAGGTGCAAGGAACATAAATCCAAATTCAAACGGCTCAGTAACGCCGCAGACAAATGAACAAACTGCTGCAGAAGCAACAAGTCCGATTGCAATCTTCTTCTTTGCCGGCTTCGCACACTGAATCATTGCAAGTGCTGCACCAGGAATACCGAACATCATACATGGGAAGAAACCTGACATATACATTCCAAGGCTCCATGTTACATCTGCAGATGTCTCACCTGCCCAGAAGTGCTGCAAATCACCAAGACCAATAGTATCAAACCAGAATACGTTGTTTAATGCGTGATGTAATCCAGTTGGAATTAACAGACGGTTTAAGAATGCGTAGATACCAGCACCTACAACGTCCATACCTGCAACTGCATCGCCAAGTGCAACAAGTGCACTAAACAGCAATGGCCATACAAATAATAAAACAGCAGATACAACGATAGAAACTAAACCGGCAATAATAGCAACACAGCGCTTGCCGCTGAAGAATGCCAGCCAGTTCGGAAGCTTAGTGTTCTTGAACTTATTGTAGCAAGAAGATCCGATAACACCAGAAAGGATTCCGATAAATGGGTTTGCAATCTTATTGAATGCAAGTGTCTTAGTTGCATTGTCTGCAATTGACGGAATCAATGTGGTAACAACACCAGTAGAAAGAAGTGTTGTGATCATAAGCCAAGATGCCAGAGCGGCGATTCCGCCGGTTCCGTCGTTCTTTTCTGACATACCGACACCAACACCGATTGCGAAAAGAATTGCCATGTTTTCAATAAGAGCTGATCCTGCCTTTACCAAGAAGAATCCGATCAAGTTTTTTATACCCTCGACTTCTCCTCCCTGCATTGTCGCCGGACATAAATAATAACCGATGCCCATGAGAATACCACAGATTGGCAGCACTGCTACTGGAAGCATTAATGCTTTACCTAGTTTTTGAAGAAATTTCATATATTTCTCCTCCTTTAAATTATACTTAATTGAATCACTCCAATCAGTTTCATGAGATTTTTAAAACTGCCTCGTCTAGTAAGACATCGCCTTCCTTTTGAAGACTGATCTTTTCATAATCATCCGTATTGCAGATTAAAACTGGTGTAATTGTATTTAATCCAGCCTCTTTAATCTTATCCAGATCTACGTCCATCAAAAGATCACCCTTCTTCACCTTGTCACCAGCTGCAACATGCGCGGTAAACGGTGCGCCCTTAAGTGTAACAGTATCCAATCCGATATGAATTAAGATTTCAGCTCCCTGGCTGCTAGTCAGCGTAATTGCATGAAGTGTATCAAATACCATGGTCACTTCAGCATCTGCCGGTGCATACACTTTTCCCTCGGTTGGGATCACTGCAAAACCGTCTCCCAATAACTTTTCAGAAAAAGTTGGATCTGGAACCTCTGTCAAAGGAACTACTTTTCCTTTGCAAGGTGCATAAAGCACATTTCCCTTTTCTTTTCCCTTAAAAAAATTGAACATAGCGTCTCCTTTTCTTTTCGCCAAAAAATGTTTACATTTGTATTCCGCAGTTACCATTTATTGAATGGTATTTTGCATAATTTTCGCACGTTCTTTCCTTAGCATTTATATATATTTTAGCCACTAGTTCCTGCTTTGCCAACAGTTTTGTCGTTATTTTTCCCATTTTTATTTATTTTATGTACTATTTTGACTTGTTTTTGTCTTTCATCTCCTTTAATCCATCTATATGAAGTGCCTCTAGCTTCTCATAAGCTGCAGTCTTTTCAATAATTGTATGAATCAACTGCTCTAGCTGCTGACCTTTCCTATAATCTGCCGGGGCAAAATAACGTATTCTGTTATCACGCATCATACGATAGACTTTTTCTTTATTGCCAGTGACAGGATTGTACACGCCAATTGCATGACCGCCATATGTGTTTACAAGCTTCATACTCGGAATATCTGTATCACTGTCGCCAATATAGACAATATTTCTAAATGGTACTCGCATTTTGTCTGCTGGAAAATAATCATTTACTGCAGTATCATTTACATCAAGTATTCCCTTTTCTATGCGAAATAAAAACTGTGTTTTGCTCGTATAATTTACTGCCTGTGCCGGCCAAATTGCCACACCATTTTCATCATAATAAAAGGCACTCGCATAAATCTCTTCAAAGGAGCCGCGCTTTGCAATCTTAGTTCCTTCTATCATCTCCTTTAAACCTGAGGAAATAATATAATGCTCTATAATCACTCCATTTTCATCACCATACTGGCGCACGCGCTCAAACCACTCATCTACACCTGGAAACAATTCCACCTTCGAACCATACTCCTCAAGTGCCTTGCGGCTCAAATCAAAATGACCTTTCGCCTCGCGAACCATCTTATACATATAAGCAAGATTTGAATCCATGCCGTTTGCTCTTGCCATCTCGTTTGACTCTGCCCAAAAACGGTCCACATGATAATTTACAGACTGAATATAGCCCTGTGCCTGCATATCATCCGGCGATAATGTCTTATCAAAATCATAGCAAATTGCTAGTACAGGTCGCTCCTCCTTCGACTTTCTCTTAAAGCCATATGGATTATCTCTTTCTTCTGTTTTATAAGATTCATTTATTTCGTATTCTTCAAATTCCTTTTTCTGTCTGCTCACAAAACTCTCCTTTCCAAACACTATTATTGAAAAATGGCGGCACGAAATCCACTTTTTCGTGCCGCCATTTTTCTTATGTATTATAATTTAATTCTTTAATCACTTCTTGTTTACTCAACTGTAACACTCTTTGCTAAGTTTCTTGGCTTATCTACATCAAGTCCCTTTGCTACACTGACATAGTAGCCCATAAGCTGCAGCGGAATAACTGCAAGACTAGTTGCAAAGTGCTCGTCCGTCTTTGGAATATATACAGTAAAGGATACAGTGTCCTCAATGTTATAATTTCCATATGTTGTCAGTCCCATCAAATAGGCACCGCGGCTCTTGCACTCTACCATATTGGAAACTGTTTTCTCATAAAGCTCAGACTGAGTTAAAACACCAATTACAAGAGTTCCATCCTCAATAAGACTTATAGTTCCATGCTTTAATTCACCTGCCGCATAGGCCTCAGAGTGGATGTAGCTTATCTCCTTCATCTTAAGACTGCCCTCAAGACTGATAGCATAATCAATTCCTCTGCCAATAAAGAAAATATCACCTGCATTTGCCTGTTTTGCCGCAAACCACTGAATGCGCTCCTTATCCTCTAAGATCTTTGCGATCTTATCCGGAAGCTGCTGCATCTCGTCAATTAAGTGCGCATACTGTGTATCATCAATGCTTCCTCTGACCTTTGCAAACTGAACAGCCAGACAATATCCTGCAATAAGCTGCGTGCTGTATGCCTTTGTAGTTGCTACTGCAATCTCTGGTCCTGCAAGCGTATAGAAAACATTGTCTGCCTCTCTAGCAATAGAGCTTCCCACCACGTTGACAATACCAAGCGTCTTCACGCCCTTTTTCTTTGCCAGACGAAGCGCAGCAAGACTATCTGCCGTCTCTCCTGACTGACTGACAATTATGACAAGGCCATTTGGATCAAGCACCATTTTGCGGTAACGAAATTCAGATGCAAGCTCCACGCGAACTGGAATCTCTGCCAGATCTTCAAAGACATACTGACATGCTACTCCAACATGATAAGCAGAGCCACATGCAACAATATAAATCTGGCTGATATTTTTGATCTGCTCCTCTGTCAGTCCAACATCAGACAAATCAATAGCGCCATCCTTTACAACTGAATTGATGGTGTCATGAACTGCCTTTGGCTGCTCATGAATCTCCTTAATCATAAAGTGCTCAAAGCCAGCTTTCTCAGCTGCCTCTGCGTCCCACTCGATCTGTGTCGGCTGCTTCTCAATCTCATCACCATCCAAATTGTAAAAGGTGATCGCACCATCTGCCATACGTGCCATTTCAAGATTGCCAATATAATAGACAGTACGTGTGTATTTAAGGATTGCCGGAACATCAGATGCCACAAAGCAGTCACCATCTGTCACACCAAGAATCATCGGGCTGTCTTTTCTTGCCACGTAAATCTCGCCTGGATAATCCTGAAACATCATAGCAAGTGCATATGAACCGCGAATACGCACAAGTGCGTGATTGATCGCGTCAACTGGTGTGTGCTCATACTTCTTATAATAATAATCAATAAGCTTAACTGCAACCTCAGTATCAGTAGATGAATAAAAGCTATAGCCCTTGCGAATAAGCTTTTCCTTTAACTCCTGATAATTTTCAATAATACCATTGTGAACACCAACCACATTGCCATCATCTGACATATGCGGATGTGCATTAGTCTCACTCGGTTCACCGTGCGTTGCCCATCTGGTATGACCAATGCCACATGTACCAACAAGTGCACGACCGTTATCTGTTTTTTCTGCCAGGGATTTTAATCTCCCCTTTGCCTTAACAATCTCTGTTTTCTTTTCTCCATTGCGAACAGCAAGTCCTGCTGAATCGTAGCCTCGATACTCCAGTTTTGACAGGCCATCCAAAAGAATAGGAGCAGCCTGAAGATGTCCAGTATAACCAACAATTCCACACATGATGTCTCTCTCCTCTAACGCTTACGTTTCACATGCAACTTTTTTTACAATTTCCACACCAACCTCAACTAACTGCTGTCGTCCAAACATTTCCAGATTCAACCATGCCTTTCGTTTGTGACGATCAATCCTTTGGATAGTTGACTCCATTCCCTTAAGAGGCCCAGATAAAATGACAACCTTGTCACCGATAATCATTCCCTGTGACATCTTTACAAGTTCCTCATCACCCGCAAAACGAAGTAAAAAATCAATTTCATTTTGCGTCAGCGCAATGATATCATCTCCAGCCCCCAAAAGCTTTGTCATAGCTTCTACTCTTTTTAACTGCTCATGCAGTTCATCCAAATTTTCTGATATAAGAAACAGATATCCCGGAAACAGCTTTTTCTTCTGAATATGCCACTGTCCCTTATACTTTATCTTCTCCTCATACAACGGAAGAACACAATGTGAAAGCACATCCTTACTTATGCGCTGCTCACACTCCTGCTTTATCTTTTCTTCCCTTCCAGTGCTCGTCTGAATGACATACCACATAAAACCTCCCATTAAAAACGGCAGCAGATACGTCTGAATGGTTCCTTGCGTGCACGCTTATCTCTCAACAAAATCGTGATCCGGTATCACCGCAATATTTTCTACATCCATAGCATCAATGCGAATCCAGCGGTGCCCATCTAAAAATTGGATCAGCGTATCAATTTCAGCTTCTTTTCCCTGCACCTCCATCTCTACGCTTCCATCATCTAAATTTTTTACCCAGCCGGCAAGGCCAAGAAGCCTTGCCTTATAAACTGAGAAATAACGAAAACCTACATCCTGCACTCTGCCGTAAAAAATGATATGCTTGCGAACTACAGTATCTGCCATATACTTTCTCCTTTACATCACTTAACCGTGCAGACTGCTCTGAAATTTTTACAGATGCAGGTGACGCGGCACACCATCTACATAGAATGGATGCAGCTCTGCCTGAATTAACGGTCTTGCATAACGTGCAAACTCTGGTGTTACATGCATGCCATCCTCGCTAATCCACTCATCCGGCACACATTTTTCCTTGTTTGCCACACGGCTTACATCAGTCAGGCCCGTCTCTGTACGGTACGGAATATCTGATACACGATAAATCGTGCACATCTTTCCAGTTTCACCGCGAAAAGCAGCTTCCACAGCAGCACCGCCCACCTGATATGCCTCTGTCACATCAGTACGGCTTGCAAGCGGAGACGCACAGCGCTGCAAAACTGACAGCTCAACTGCTCTTGTCTTACATCCAAGATGAGCCTTAATCAAGTCTGCAAGGTAACGAGCCGTACCAGAAAGCGCAGCCTTGTGACCAAATGCGTCCACCGCACCAGGTCCAGATACAAGATCACACAAAAACTCACCATCCTTGTTTTTCACACCCTCGCTCACTGCAATCACAAGCGTATGACGCTCTTTTTCAAGCTGTGAAACCTTTGCAAGAAATGCTTTCTCATCAAACGCGCGCTCTGGCAGAAGAATCATATCTGGTCCATTGCAGTCTGCTCCTGCTGCCAGGCTTGCTGCTCCTGCCAGCCATCCTGTATGACGGCCCATAATCTCAACTACTGTTACACTATTCAGGTTATAAACACTTGAATCGCAGATAATTCCTTTAATCGTTGCCGCAATATACTTTGCTGCACTTCCATAGCCCGGTGTGTGATCAGTAAACATTAAATCATTATCGATTGTCTTTGGAACACCGATAAAGCGAATGCTGCTTTTTACTTTAGCACCATATGCTGCCAGTCTCGCAATAGTATCCATCGAGTCATTGCCACCGATATAAAATACAGCGCCAATCTCGTATTTTTCAAATAAATTAAACAGCTGTTTATATGGTGTCTCATCCACATCTGGATTTGGCAAACGAAAACGACAGCTGCCTAAATAGCTTGCCGGTGTACGCTTTAACAGCTCAATATCCATCTTATCGCTAAGACACTCATTTAAATCAACGATCTGCTCCTGGAGCAGTCCCTGTATTCCATAGCGCATACCATATACATGCTCTGCGCCCATCGCCCTTGCAGTCTCATAAACACCTGCAAGACTTGCATTAATTACTGCCGTCGGTCCACCTGACTGTCCAACTAATACATTCTTGATTGTCTCCATAAAACATACCTCCTCAACGAAAACAGTATACATTGTTTTTGGGATTTCATCAAGACTTTTTTGTTTGGTCGGTATACACCTAAATTGATTCTATTTTGTCTGCGTGGACTAAGACAGGCAGTCAGCTAATTTTGCGCTTCTTATGATACTGATACCACCCTTAACCGCACAATACTATTCTCTTTTATAGAGTGCATATCCATGACTTGGAACTCTTTGTTCAACTGGTGGCAGCTTCATATAATCCCCATAGTATACTTTTAGAAAACTGTCAATATCTTTTGGCGCCTTTACCTTGATGTCTTCAAACTGAATCATCTGACCTTCTCCAAACCAGCTTTTTTTGCACAGAACAGTCTTAATATCCCATACCATTTCTGCCACATACTCACTGCTGTCAAATTCATATTGATTTTTCAAATCTTCCATTTTGTTTAGGAAATAATCGCTTCCCTTAAATTTTGCATAACTTCGTACAAAGTATTTAATCGCAGAGCGATACCACTTATTATGCTTAGATGGTTCATAATGATCATCTATGCTCCACAGAATCATTTTCATTAAGTAGTCTCTCTTTTTATCAAGACTTCTCACCTCTGATTCTGTCATATGACCTGCTCCGTCTAACGGATACACATCGATAAACATTCCAGAATCATATTCCTGAACATTCTCGTAAACAGCCTTATATCGCAGATCATTAAACCGAGCAATATTATAAGGATATTTTTTTTCACTTTGTCTATTAATTAGCTTGAACGGATACAGTTCTCGTTCATGTTTCATACAATACTGGCAGAATACCTCATAGTCAGGGCGAAGCATTACAATATCCAAATCATCATCCCATGGAATAAAGCCCCCATGACGCACTGCACCGATTAAAGATCCGTATGCCAGATAATAGTTCACTCCAACTTTATCGCAAATATCTATTATTTTCTTTAATATGCCAAGTGTTCCCTCATGAATTTCCTGAATTGACAATTCTTTCATCAATTATTCCCTCGCTTACAAATTTTACGAATTATGAATGATTTATCTATTTTTTCGTTTATACCTCCATTGTATCGAACATATGAAAGTCCAATACCAACATACATATAAACTAGTGTTACAACCTCCATATCCTGAATATGATTGGAGAACAGCATTACTCCCATCAGATAAATCAATACTGCATAGCCAGCCACACAGATTCTTTTTCCCTTCTCATTTCCTGCTTTTCCATACATTACTGCATTACTATATAATTTTACAACAATCATTACTAAAGCAGTTACATAACTTATAACACCAATCCATCCAGTATCCAAAGCGAGTACAAAATATGAATTTTCTGCCCAGAAAACGAGTTCACTATCATATCCAATTGCCCCTACATGGCCAAATCCGATTCCCAATGGGCTTTTCAATACTTGTGCCAATGCAGTCTGCCATATTCCAGATCTTCCTGCCGCGGAGTCCTCTGTCATATTTAAAGTAGACTGGACCCACATCCATAGTTTATAAATAATTCCATCCTGTCCTTGAATAATACCCAAAATCAAAACGATCAACACAGCAAATCCAATTCCTGCAAGAATATATTTTTTATATGGAATATACTTCGAAATTAAAATAGCTACAATAACAAAAAACAATATGTTTGAACGTGAAAACGTAAGAAGAAATGCAACTGCGATGCAAATGATCATAATTGCCTCATATTTCACATTAAAAATCGGGTTCCATACTAAAAAATAAAGTAATGATGCTCCCAATGCCAATGCACAAATATTTGAACTGCTCAGTGTAGCAACCACTCGCTGTATACCCAATCCACCAAAATAGAAAGAGTTATACAGCATATCTCGTCCATATCCATGTGAATACTCGACTGGATAGCCCAATTTTCTCAAGAAACCATCACCCAATACCTGTGCCTGAAAAACACCAAATATTGATAATGCAACAATCAAATATAAAATATATACAAGGAATCCTCGCTCTTCACCATTGAAATCAATTTGGCTAACAATAAACAGCACTGCCAACGGAATTGCATATCTTCTTGCCACCAATAATACAATGCGCAAAGACTCGCCTTGTATCATACCAAAAAGTTCACAGAATACAAACACCAAGAAACATGTCGTAATTGTTCCAAACTGCATTTTTTTTCTTCTGTCTCGTGCAATTTCAAATAATAACACAACTACAATAGCATCTCGTAAATATTTGACTAAAAAAAAGTCTTTCAATATGATTGTTCCAACCATATAGTTAATCAACTGAAGTGTTATTAATGCTTCTAATAATATTTTTCTTTCTTTTGTTAGCTTCATTTATCTCTCCCAGATTCCATCAGTTGTCTCAGCTTCTTGCATCCATCAATATTCCATTTATAATAAAAAGACCTCTTTTTTCTTCCTGCTCCGTAGATTTTTCCTGTCGAAGATCCCTCTTTATGAAAGACTTCTGCACCATCAAAATACTTCATAACAAGGTGGTCTCTTTTTGTAATATACTTTAGGATATCCTCCTCCATATACATGAACGTTTTTGGATACAGCCCATCATAATTTTTCACATAGTTATTGGCCATAATTAAGCAGGCACCATGCAACTGATAGTTATCCGATTTTACGTCAGCGCTATATTTCTTGGAAAAAATACTTTGAAAAAACTTATCCACCCCAAAATAACACATCATTCGCAGAACTTGGAGCTTAAAAATTCTTTTTTTAACTGACGCAAGATCCGGATGCACATATGGAACTGGATTCTGATTCTTATGATCAACCAACGAGATGATTCTTGGACCAGCAACATCTATATGATTCTCTGTCATTTCCTTTTCAATCTGATCCATAAAATCTACTTGTTCAAAAATCAAATCGTTGTTTGCTAAAATTATAATATCCGAATGAAGTTCATACTTTGCATAGTGAAATCCTATATTATTTCCCTTTGCAAAGCCTAAATTTTCACCAGACTCAATAAAATGAATCTTATCATTCAAATACTCTTTTTCAATTGCTGCAGTCTTTTCTTTTATTGATCCATTGTCAACTACAACAACATTTATATTGTTCTTTGTGTCATCTAAATATTTCTTCAAAGAATCCAGGCACTCCCTTGTATCCTTTATATTCTCATAATGCAAAACAACCACTGTGATATTCATATTACATTTCCCATTTCTAGTTTTCTTTACCGATGTTATAAATTCCATCCGTAACAATCAGTTTCAATCTGCTTCGACATTGCTTCAATCTGCATAATTGGCTGTTTTTGAACTATAATTTCATTCATCTTCTTTAAATCAGCCGTTGTAAGATTTATCAATGTGTCACACAGACGATCTGGTGTAAGATTGTCAACTACTATACCTGCACCATCTACGAGAATATCCTTTGCCCCAACTGTTCCACTAATTACAACGGGAACACCATAACTCAATGCTTCTAATACAGTAAACCCAAATGTTTCAAACCAGATACTTGGCGTTACCAAAACATCTGTTTGTTCAAATATCTTTGTTAATTCTTCATAAGCATATCGCGGATGTACTTCCATATACGGTGCCATTTCAATTGGCTGAAAATGTACATCAAGGCAGAAATTCTGCTGTTTCTCCCACAATTGGTCTAACGCTTCTTTTAATAAAAAGTAGCCTTTTGCTCCACTTTGTGGTCCTAAATAACGAATATGAAGCTGATCATTGGAAAATTTTTTGATCCGCCTGTTATCTGTAATATCTGCATGTGTAATCGTTACAATGCAATTCTTTGGAAGATCAAATACCGCTTCATAAACACTTTTTGTCACACTACTATTATAGTGAATAATATCCATCAGTTTTAAGAGTGAATAATAGTAATTTCGCAACTTCTTATAATCCTCAGCGCTACCAACAGGTACCGCTGAATCATCCGCAGTTGCCTCACTTAAATATCCATCTCTATGCTTTTTTCTTAGTTTTTTGACAATGAATGAATCTTTCAATCTGCGATACAGCGGTGATTGCAAAATCTGTATTTTCTTTAAACTTAGTGCCGTTGCATTGCACACACCACACTCTTCACAATTTTTTACATTGCTGCAAATTACGCCATGACGGAACATTGTTACCTTCGGACAAACTGGAAAGAAATCATGTGCAGTAAATATAAGACGAATTCTCCTTCTCTTTGCTGCCTGTAAAAAGCTTTTATGAAGTCCCATCAATGTATGCACATGAATAACATCAGGCTGAACAGCATCTAAAAATTTATCATATGCAACTGTCCCTGCATTTGCTGTAAATGCAGAGAAATCTGCTATTCCTTCATCAAAGGAAACTGGTAATGGATTAATAACTTCAAAACTCTGAAGCCTTTGCTCTTTCAAGCAAACGTCCTCTTGTTTTTTTATCGCTATTTTTTTATTTAACATTCCCATCTGCCCAGGCCAAAGCATCGCAACACAATGTCCTTCCTTCGCCTGCTGTATCATCAAATCAACACACCATTTTGTCAATCCACCACTACGATATGGTGGAAATCCTAGTGCATAATGTAATATTCGCATTGTTTTATCTCTTCTTATCTGCTTCCATAAATACTTTTTCATACTGCCCACAGATTTTATCCCATGTATATTCCTGTGCAACTCGCTTCTTAGCCTTCTGCCCTAACTTTGTGATTTCATCTGCGTTCAACTCATCAGCCTGATCAATCAGTTTTGCCAAAGCCCCATCATCGCGACTCCAATACAATGCACAGTCTTCAGCCACTTCCCTATTAAAAACAACATCTACAAGTAAGTTTAAATCAGTACTGCCTAGTGCCTCAATCAATGAGGGATTCGTACCACCTACTGTATGTCCATGGAAATATGCATACGCATTCTCTCGAATTTTCTTCAGCAATTCCTGATCATACACCGTTCCTACAAACTTGATTCGCTTATCGCTTTTAAAGTGTAGCTTTTCCTCTAATTGATTCAAAAATTTATCATTGACATTTGTTATAATTGCAAAATCTTTGCGACTATGACTCTTCATGAACTCTCGAATCATCACTTCAAAGGAATTCTCTGGTACAAAACGACCAACCACAAGATAGTAGTTCTTCGGAGTCAAATCCTTTTCCTTGTACCAATTTACCAGCTTTTTATCATCATCCGCTAATTTGCTGAGCGTTAAGTCTGCTCCATAAGCTATAAATGTAGTCTTTGGATTCTTACCCCTGATTCCCTTGCCATCATAACACTTATGAATATATTTTTCAATATTCACAGAATCGCAAATGGCCAAATCACAATACTTCACCATCATCTGTTCCGAAATTTTCCAATATTTCCGAACTGGTGCCGACCATTTTGCTCGCATCCATTCATGTCCATCTGGATTCAGATACACTGTACCACCCAATTTGTGTATCTTACTATAATAATGACCTGCAAATGGTCCAATTCGACATGCCATTATATAAACAATCGGATGTGGAATATTGTTTTTTTGAATATGCTCACAGCACGCCTTTAATGCAGCTACATCATAATAAATTGCCTGCGCTGCTCCGATCTGCGGAACACTAATTTTAAAGCAATGGGCATTATGAAGTTCGAATTCATGATCATTAATCTCGGTCACGCCCTCAAACTTTGTTTCGTCCATAGCACCATCACCATTTGCCTTACAAGCAACATGATACTTAATATTCTGATTATCTCGATGGTGCTCTGTAAGTTTGTACACAAACGTTTCATACCCACCATATGCTCCTAGAGACTTTGCACCTACTAGGTACACATGCTGTACTTCTTTTTTTGGTTGCATTTTTTCTATCCATCCTCAAATTTTTCTATCTTTTTCTCAACACTTAACTAGCCTACCTAAACAAAATTTTTATCTAGCAATATTCTATTTTATTATCTTACATTAACAATCCAATGTCAAGACCTTTTTCCTATACTAACATTAAACCCGAAATCAGCCAAAGCGCCTTTTTTCAGCCAGACTAGCACAACCACTACAACAGCTGCTGCAAAGGAATATCTCACAATATAATTATTTTGATAATATAATGAAATAATGCCAATCACAGAGACACCGGCAACTGTTGCCAGTAATACCTTTATTGAAAATATGTTTTGTCCAATAATTCGATGAGCAATAATACAATGAAAAATAAAATATACCATATAGCTACCCAGTGTTGTATATGCTGCTGCTAAATATCCGTATTGAGGAATAAATATTGCATTTGTAGCAACATTAAGTACGGCTGCAATAACGGTTCCGACTGCAATAAAGGAAGTCTTTCCATAATAATACTCAACGGTTGAAGGAATATTATAAGCCATCGCAAAAAATCCAGCACCAAGAATCGGCGTAACTGCCGGAATCGCATCTACATATTTCTGAGAACCCAGGATCCTTACCAACTCTGGTGCAATCAACATTGTTCCAGAACATACAACTGCTAGCAACACAATATATATCGTGCTTCGTTTTCTTACAATGTCATATCTCTTCTCTGCAAATTGCTCGTATGCCCATGGCTCATATACGGTACTAATAGAGTCTCCTGCTACTAAAATAATGGAATAGATCGTATACGCAAAGCTATACAAACCTGCCGCCGTACTGCCAATGTAGTTTGTAATCATTACTCGGTCAAAGGATGACAATATAATCTGACCAACGCCATGAGGAATAATCGGAAGACTAATTTTTAATGCAAACTTCCAATATTCTTTGTTTCTTTTTGGTCTTGCCTTTGAATACAGACTGTAAAGAATCCAAACAGCCAAAATAGACATCGGAATAACAGATCCACAAATTCTTCCAAGATATTTCTGATCCTTAAACAATGTCAGCATTAATATTATTGACATTGCAACACTGCTTAATGCATTAAAATAGGACATCTTCATATAACTTTTTGAGTTATATTCAAGAACTAATCTCGACTGGTAAACGTACAGCAAACTTGAACACAAACACAATATAATCAGTAAGTTATACTCCACTCTTCCAATTGAAAGAAATTTGTTAATCACTGGAAGAAACAGATTTCCCATGATCAATGCGATACAGGAAATTATAAGCGGGAATATCGTGATTGATGAGGTAAAGCTATCAAGCCTTTCATCACCATACTTATACTTTGCATTTTTAATACTGCTGTGCAGCGCTAGTCCAATAAAAAGATATAACATTCCCTCATAAGACAAAAATGTATTATAAATACCATAGTCAGACACCGCCATCAGTCTGGAAAAAATGGGAACGGTAATAAATCCGAGGCCCTTCAGGAAATAATTGCCTATTGTATAGCCAATTCCTGCTTTCAGCACCTTATTCTTTTTTAATTCTTTTGTTACTTTTTGAAACATATTTTCTCCTTTTTCTAGCTTTCTTACCTCCTTAAATAATTGCCTTCCTATACTATCATAAAAGAGTGCGATTGTATAGTTCTGAAATGCTCAACTAACTAACTTTTTGCAATACTTTTCTTTCAAAATCGACTCAAATTTATTTAAAAACCACTTCACACATACTGAGAATACAACTGAACCACATACCACTGCGACAGATGTGAAAATGTATGATAACAGTTCATTCTCAAATACATGAATCAAATGCAATTTTTCTAGTACACGATAAATTACCATATGGCACAGGTAAATCTCGAAGCTGATTCCTCCCAGAAACTTTGCGACCGGATTAATCAGGATTCCCTTCTTTTTACATCCAATCGTATAGGACAGCGCCACTACACAAAGACTTAAGACCATAATTGTACCGTTTCCCACAATACAATAAACAATGCAGCCTCCCAACAAGACCAGACCAACCACAATTTTATATTTTGCAGTAAACGCAGCAATCTCTTGTCGATAAAGGAAAATCAGGCCACCAGCAATAAAGTAAATCGCGTCATAGACAATATTTCTTCTTCCAGCATCAAAGTAAGCACCACTCACATAATTAAACACAAGTGCTATGATCGCTACACCCCATGCCCTTTTCTTATTTCCAAGTAAAAAGCAGAAAAACGGAAACAGCATATAGAATACAAAAATCACTGCCAACGTCCAACTCACACCAATCACCGAAATATCTGCATTTGGCAAAAGCCCCTGACACAACGTCAAATTGGCAAATACCTCAATCAGTGACTCTTTGCTTGGGGAAACTGCAAAATCCAATAGACAAAGCAACGCAAAGTATGGCCAAATTTTTCTATATCTCTTTTTATAAAAATCCTCTATACTAATTTTTTGATCAATGATTTTCTGATAATAGCCACAGCACATACCAAAACCACTAATCACTAAGAAAAGGAGAACAAGATCTGGAAACGATGGTATCAGCTGTTCAAACACAAAGCCTTGCAATCCATATTCGCCATTTGCAAGAACATGCATAATTGCAATTCCAATAATAGCATATGCCTTCAATCCATCAATTCCTTCATATCTTTCCTTCTGCATGTAAACCTCCTGATTTTTATTTTTCTTTGCCCCATCAGAACTTCCCCCATTACTCAATGATGACCTCCTGCGACAACTGAAACCTATTTCCATTGATATCAGTAACGGTCGCTGTCACAACTACTGTTCCTACATCCCAAAAGCTCATTTCTGTCTCAGAATCTGTATATGATATGCCATCCTCCCAATATATTTTGGGTAACATATAACTACTTCCAACAATTCTAGCAATATAACCCTTAGGGTCATTCTGCTCAATTTGATATGATACGTCATAAGTAGCTTGTTCTGGATCGGTCTGAATTGATGCCATATATCTTCCTTTTTTAATTTTCAATGAGCCATCTGCCTCACTCTGACCGCCAATCAATAGTGTTGCGGACTTTACATGTCCAACAGCGACTTCTGTAACCCGGATAAAACAAGTTGCAGTGCGTCTTGAAGATGTTGCTGTAATAGTAGCAGTTCCAATTTTCAAGGCTGTCGCATAGCCATTTTCATCAATTGACACAACATCTGGATCACTGCTCTCCCAAGTAACCTCTTTTCCCTCTACTGGATTTGCTGGTGTAAAGCTAACATTATATTGATACGTATCACCAGGAGCCATCGACAATCTTCCTTTTATAGAGATAATATCTATATGAGGTCTGTCATCTGCTGGCTGCCAATACTCATCCTCAATAATCCATTCATTTGAGTCCTTCTCAAAATTAAATGGTGTTGTCCAATGACCAATCGCGCCATATTCATATCCTTCATCTGAGACAAGGATTGGTTCAACATTTACGCCATCCGCGCTTTGATGACCACAACCCCAGCACTTCCAGTAACCTTTATAGGCAATTTCATCTGAATTTGCCCAAAAAGTAGGTCTTTTATAAGTCCAGTTGTGACGATGCTGTAGCTTTCCACAGTTTGCGCAAACATAATAGGATGGAAACAGATAAAATATATGTGTATGGAACGACATATGACAGTCATAGTAATCATCATAATCAGTAATGTCCTTATAACACCAGTTACATGCATACCCATACTTCGTTTGGCTTAGTGTATAATTTTGCCAATCATGTTCTGTTTCCGTCTTGATCCAAAGACCAGAAGCATCTACATAGTAACTGCCAATCCACTTATCAGTTGCCATTGTTCCATCCACCTGTACATAATAACTGCCAATCCATTTAGTGGTTGCCATCACACCGGAATCTTCTAAATAATACCAAGCTCCACCAATCTCCTTCCAGCCTGTTGCCATCGCACCGGAATCTTCTAAATAATACCAAGCTCCACCAATCTCCTTCCAACCTGTTGCCATCGCACCATTTTCATCAAGCCAGTACCATGCTCCACCAATCTCCTTCCAACCTGTTGCCATCGCACCGTTTTCATCAAGCCAGTACCATGCTCCACCAATTTCCTTCCAGCCTGTTGCCATCGCACCGTTTTCATCAAGCCAGTACCATGCTCCACGGATTTCCTTCCAGCCTGTTGCCATGTAACCATTGTCATCAAACCAATACCAGGCTCCATTCACTTCCCTCCATTGGTTGACTGGATACGAATTATCATTATCCTGCCACCACCAGCCAACATAATCCTGTACCCAGCTAGCGGCATTTGCTGACTGCGCAGCCATCATTGTCGCCATTATTACTGCCAGAATTTGCCTTCCTTTTTTCTTTTGCATTTTCTTTCCTCCCTTTTCAATTTTTACGTCCTATTTTTGACAAGGTTATCATATCATACTTTGAGTTTCCTGTCATTGAATTTTATTTTTTATACACAATCCACTTGTTCTTGTTTTTTTCCATTTTTAAGAAAAGATTTGTATGACTATTTATGTACTGCAATGTAACAAATAGAGCGATTCCGTTAACAAGAACAAACGTATTGTGAAATGTCTGCGAATACATGATATCATCACTTTGGGAAGTTTTTGCTTTGAAATACGTTAAATAACAGGAAAATAAAATCACACCTATATTGATTCCCCAGAGAAAAAGAACCTTTTTCTTATTCCAAAATTCTTTCATCCGATGTTCAAAAAAATAACCAGCCAATGGAAAAATAAAGATATTATAGCTAATCCAATTTAATACCGCATTTCCATTTATACGTCCCTTCTCCCATCTTATTCTCCTTTTGAGTGTTTCTGCCAGATCAAGTGAACATACCACCTTCCTGACAATAATTTTCAGTGTTTGTTGACAAATTCACTTTAAATAATTGTACTACAACTCATCAATATTTACCATAACAATATTTTCTTTTTCAATCTTGCAAAACCTGATCAAGATCAATGTTCGCTGCGACAATTTTGTTACTTTCGATACCTGTGCAATACTGATAATTTTCCGTTAAATAGTTTACAATCTCTATCTCAGAGTCAATTGTTCCCATTTCAAACGGAATCCCTTCTTTCTTTAATTTACTTAACACCTCGTCTGTCAGCATTGCCGTATCGTATGTGAAGAAAAAGACCTTATTATTTTCCCTCTTTAAACTTAAAAGTTCTTCTATCTCTGAATCTCTTATCATTCGAGGCATTGTTGAAACTCTGGCTGTATCATCTGCTTCTACCACAGCTGAACATTCATCATACTTAGTACCCGCCCACGATAGTTTCAAATCATATTGTTTCGTCAATTCTACAGCCTGTTTAATTTCTTCTTTGCTCCCCGCTTTAATTTCAATATACAATTCCAGATTCAATTGCTGAGCAAGTTCCAACATTTCTTCTAATTTTAAAAGATGTGTTCCTTCGTATGATTTTCCCTTATAGATACCAAAATCATATTGAATTGTGTCCTCATATGTCAGATTACTTATTCTGATCTCCTCTTCTAATTCCTGTCCACTCTGATCTCTGGCAATTCGATTGATATACTCATCATGAAAACATACGGGAACATGATCCTTCGTAAAACATAAATCACACAACACGATTGTAAAACCTTTTTCAGCTGCCAAGCGATACGCTTCTTTACTTTGCTCTGGTGGTGTCTTTTCATTGCTCGTATCATACCCAAGTCTACAAATACTCCTGATTTGTGAAAAATCCATAGTTTGAACTATACCATTATACTGATAGATCCAAACATTGCCATTCTTTTTCCATTCTCCATGCATTAACCAATATGGTGCTTCAAATCTTGGATTCCAGTTTCCATATTGTGACACAAAAAAACGATCCACATATTGATTTCGAACCATTTTCCCATCTTCGCCAATATAATAATACTGCTCGACCCATTCGTTTTGAAGTGGATTCCCACTTTCATCATAATAATACCAGTCAGAACCCTGCTGCTTCCACCCCGTCTCACTTTCTATTGTTTGGATTTCTTCATTATCTAAAAGACTATTTTTCTGTAACTCAATATTCTTAACAACCAACGTCCATAACACTCCTACAAGCACTATTGTTGCTGATAGAAAACATCCCACTGTAACTTCTCGAATTTGCATCTTTCCCTCCAAATTTTTCATAAAAAAGAAGAACCCATCAATTTGAAATTACACTTTGCAACTCACGTAAACTGTAACAATTTGACTGGTTCTTCCGACACATGCTTATTTTGCTTCTTTGAAATTCATCGTTTGCTCCACACATATCATAGAATATTCTGCATCTGTAATACACTCAAGACTCGCTTCAAATGCTGTGTTTAGCAGCTTATTTGATAAGATTTCCACCTATCAGATTGCATCCCCTTTGCTGGACGCACCCTGTCTCCACTGGCTCATTTAAAATTTTTTTATATTCATCCCAAATCACCGGAACTACTGGATCTCCCGGAACCACTTCCATCAAAATAAAACGATCTTTTTCATACGTATCAAGCGGAAAATTTGCATCTGCAAGAACAATCTTTAAACATTCTGCTAAAATAGCCCGCTCCATCCATTCCAACAGCACATCCAACCTCATCTATCGTCATTTGTGTAAAACGAAGCAGCTGTTTTGCCCTTGTAATACGCCTTGAAATCAGATAGCTGCTGATCGTCACTCCATACGTTTCCTTAAAAATTTTCAAAAGATAATACTTATTAATAAAAAATTGCGCCTCTAAATCATCTAATGTAATTTTCTCAACATAATGCTCGTCCATATAATTTTTTACAGAAACTAGCTCCATACGCTTCTTTGAAATTGCTGAATTATCAGGATTCCAAGATTCCTGCATAAGAAGTGTTAAAAGTGTGCTCAAACTTTCATTAATTCGCATATCACGTATATAATCAGATGATCCTGCAAGCTTATACAACTGCTTCAAAAGTTCTTCAAATACTTTACTATTCTCCGGGTGAAATATTGGCAATCCACCTCGTTCTTTATATTTTTCATAAATTGCCGTCATACTTGTTCCATAAAAATGGCACCATGCAAGTGACCATAAATTTTCTGATGTACTGTGACTGTATGGTTTTTGACAATCAATAAAGAAGACACAATCTCCCTGTTTTAGCTGATATTGACGTCCTTCATACGTTAAACTTCCTTCTCCATCCAAAACAAGGAAATATAAATATGATGTCAGCCCCGATCTGGTAGATGTATGTGGACTGCGTGCCTTCAGCGACCCTACTTCCTGCAAATTAAGAAGTGCACTGCGCGCAAATAAAGATGGGGTATATAAAATACGGTCAGACTGAACCGATGCTTCACTATTTAAAAATAATTCCTGCATAAAATTTCTACTCCGCCTATTTTTCTTTAACTTCATTTTCTAATACTGACAGTATACAAGACAAATTCAAGACATGCAAGCTAATCCTTCTTCAAAGGAAAACATATTTGCAAATTAATAAAATTGATGCTAATATAGCTGATATATACCTAACTTGATTGGGTTTATTAAAAAGGAGTCTCATCTTGAAGCAAAAACATTCTCATCGTCCTTGTTCTGTTATTGTTAGTATCATAGTTGTTCTTATTGTACTGATTGCTGTTTCGTTATTTTGGGTGAATAGCCGTCTATGTTTTGTCGATTACACACCATATAGCTATTCTGAATCTGGTGATACAATCAAAAATCCATATGTTGGCTTGTACTCGATTCGCGGCTATATGTTGGCAGAGGATGCCACTTTTTCACTGCCTGAGGCAAATGCTGCAATTGATTCAAACAGCTCTTCTTTTGAACTATCACTGATTGAAATTAATCTGAAAAATTATGGAAATTGTGATCTTTCTGATAATGCACTTAGCCAAATTGATTCTATTTTGTCTGCATGGACTAAGACAGGCAGTCAGCTAATTTTGCGCTTCTTATATGATTGGGATGGTCAAAATTTAGAAAGTGAACCAAATGAGTTGTCACAGATTTTAATACATATGGAACAGGTTGGACCAATCGTAAATAAGTATGCCTCATCTGTCTACATTATGCAGGGAATTTTCGTCGGAAACTGGGGCGAAATGAATAATACAACACATATGGGAAATGGTGAGATGGAAACGCTAATTCAAAAGTTGGACAATGTTATTGATCCTTCTATTTTTCTTTCGGTTCGCACTCCTGCGCAGTGGAGAACCATTGTAAGCGAGTATCGTGACACCAAAGTACCGCATTGCCCACAGCCAATTTTTTTGTCTTCCTTGGCTTCACGTCTAGGTTTGTATAATGACGGAATGCTTGGCTCTGCAAATGATACAGGCACTTACGGGGATAAGGCGGCCGCGAATTTGAATACAAATTATAGTGATGCATGGACACGCGAAGATGAGCTTGCCTTTCAGAATGACCTATGCCGTTATGTACCAAATGGCGGCGAGGTGATTATTGATAATGTATATAATGACTTTGATAATGCAATAAAAGATCTTTCGCAAATGCATGTGTCTTATCTAAACAGTGAATATGATAGTACTGTACTGAATAAATGGAAAAAAACTATAGTAAATGGAACTGACGATGTTTGGAATGGAATGAGTGGATATGATTATATTGAGCGTCATCTAGGCTACAGATATGTTCTTGACAGTTCATCGTTAAAATTTCATCCGCTGTTTGATGATAATGGAATGCTGACAGTAACAATTCGAAATGTAGGCTTCTCAAATTGTTACCGTCCTCTTGAGGCAAACTTATATGTAGTTTCAGATCTAACTGGAGATTGTGTTGCTAAAGTACCTATTGTTACTGATCCACGCCTATGGAACAGTGGGGATTCTTCCACGTTTACAGTTCCAATTGATGTGCGCAGTCTGCATAATAATACTTATACACTTTATTTAAAATGCAGTGATACCACCCTTAACCGCACAATACTATTTGCAAATACTCAGACACCTACAGAATATGGATACGAGGTAGGGAATATCGGGGTATCAAGGGGGGGGATGGACATTTGACTTACGGTAGGGTATACTTTAGTTAATTCAAATTACATTGCGAATATTGTGAAGAAAAAGAGACCAGCAATTGTTTATGTTGCCAGCGCACAATATAAATTCTTAAGTCTTTTGTGCAAGATTCTCCCAGCTGCAATCCGAGAAAAAATCGTAGAAAAAATATATGGGTAAAGCTTTACTCATGCAGTTCCAGCGGCAGTCCGTCCGGGTCATGGAAGAAAGTCATCTTCTTTCCAGTATAATCGTCAACCCTAATCGGCTCACTTTCGATTCCTACCTCTGTCAGTTCTTTCACCGTCTGCTCCACGCTATCAACGCAAAACGCAAGGTGACGCAAACCACATGCCTCCGGGCGATTCACACGCTTCGGAGGATTTTCCTCTGCGAAAATCTCCAATTCCGTAAGCTCATTGACACGAAGATCTAGCTTCCAGTCTTTACGCTCTGGGCGGTAGTTTTCTCTGATGACAGAGAATCCCAGCTTGTTCACATAGAAATCCTTTGCGGCTTCGTAGTTGGATACGATTATTGCAATATGATGTATTTTTGATAAATTCATTTTTTCTCACACTCCATTTCTTTTATTTTAAGGGCTAAGCCAAGGGGACAGTAATTAAGCCTGGTGCACAATAAAACAGCCACCACACCTGTCCCCACTGGCTTTATCTATTTTCAGCGTTTCCATTGTTAATGTAGTGCATGTAATAAGAAACATTATTATTGCCGAAAGCTGCTCTCAAATCTGCGTAACGATTCTTGTATGCAGTCACGTTGAATGATGCCTTTGCCTGGCGTCCCTCGCGCATTCCATTTTCTACAAAGTGCTTCAGATATTTCTTGGGATCATCGCCAAAGGCAACTCGTAAGTCTGCATAGTTCTTTTTATAATACTCATAATCGTACACTAGCGAGTAATCTATGCCATTGTAAATAGCTGTGTCAGAGGCAGTATTGCCGCTTCCTCCAGTAGAAGTGTTGTTTCCAGCATTGCTGCTACTGTTGTTTCCAGTCACTTCAGAAGCAGCATTTCGATGCTCAGCTTTTCCATGCTCCATATAATGTGTATAATACAAAGTGGTATTGTTACCAAATGCTGCCTGCAGATCCTTGTAATTGTTCTTATAGATCTTTACATCGAAGTCCCCACATGCCTGACGTCCTTCTGCCATTCCATTCTGTAGAAAATGCTGGAAATACTTAGCGGAGTCATCACCAAAGGCTGCTCGTAAATCTGCATATGCATTTCGATAGTAGATATAGTCATATACAGCGGAGTACTTCTTTTCTTCGGCAGATGCTACATAACCAGTGTTGGTATCATCCTTCTTGTCATCAGAGGTGTTATCCTTACTGTCTTGAAGAACTTCCAGTCCATCGCGGCCCTCTTTTAAACCATATTCCAGATAGTGAGCTACATATGCATCATTGTTATTGCCAAAAGCCTTTCTCAGATCCGGATAATTGCCCTTATAAATGTCGATACTGAAATCATCACATCCTTGTCTGCCTTCTTTAATGCCAAAGGTAATGAAGTGATTCAATGCAGCAGAAGAATCATTGCCAAATGCCGCCTTTAAATCCGGATACTTGTTCAGATAATATTCAGCATCAAATACCGGCGCATAATCCACACCATTGTATATGGCAGATGGACGTTCGCTTGGGAAGACTCCGTTTGTTGATCCATCCCATCCAGCTGCTTTTCCTTTAAGAAGATAATGTTCATAGTAAGCATCCAGATCGTCCCCATATTTTCTGCTTAGCTTTGGATAGCGCTTACGGTATGCAGTAACGTCAAAATCATCGAAGAACCCATCCTCAATTTCAACTCCACATCCAATGATTAAACGATATTCACGTGTGGACCCATCTTCTGCGCTTACAGTTATCGTGGTTGCTTCTACCTTATGCGATAAATCACCAATATTGTTGAATGCTACATTTGAAGTATCGGCTGCTGCTTTTACCTGAACATTCGCATAAATAGTATTCTTACCAACGTTATAATAGAAGTCCATCTGATCCTTATCAAAGGTTTTAATTACTTCTTGGTCATTTACTGTTATTGAGTTCAGGCAGGTGTTTTGATTTTTATGTTCCGCCGGCCTTAGTGAAGATTCTGGACGTTCTTCATAAACTGGAATCAGAAATACGAAATTATTACCCATCTGACCAGTTGTACTATAGGAACGTCGCACCTGATTTCCTTCAGAATATGGAGCCATAATATTGGTCATGTACTGATGCCAGTATTTACCATTGAACTGTCCGTCATAATCAAACTTCTGCGCATAAAGTGTATTCTGGTTGCGAAGAATATACTGATTAGCGAATTTTAAGGAGCCACCAATCAATGCTTTTGATGGTGTATCCCAGGCACCTGTAGATACAGAACCGTCAGGAAGCATCATAGTGGAACCAGTCTGAGCTTCTTTTAAACCGTTTTGCAGAATTTCATCTCTAGTGGAACCAGTTGCCTGAATATTGAAATAGTTATACAGACCTTCATAGCCGGCATAAGTACCTGAAATCATGGCCGAATTGCCTGATCCCTGCTCTTGTCTAACGCGGCTAGCAAGAGCAACCGGATTAATGTTATACTTTTCTCCGACCCAGCAGAACAACCATGAATATGTATAATCAGTTCCTGGAACAGTTGCGTTTGACATAAAGCAATTTGTAAGCGCAGCTTCTACGGCAGACTGGCTCTGATAGGACTCATAGGACAAAGACTCAAACATGAAAATATCATTCTCATTTAAGAAGTTTCTTGGATCCATATAGTAACGTACTGTTTCCTCAGATGCACCAGCCCAGTTTGGTTCCCACTGTTTCCATGTATTAGTACGGAAATCATAATCTCGATCTAAAAGTGAACGATATCCCTCGTTATAATACATGCTCACAAGAGCTCGTGCAGGTGCCCCCATCTGTTGGTTAATTGCATAGGAGAAAGTGTCGCCAACGTAAACTGGCTTAAAGATCCAGTTAGGATGTGCCTGATGAAGTGCGTTTAGTGCGGACTGATAATCGGCAGGGAAACTTTGAGATTCATCCGTATCGAGCAACATCATTCCACTTTCATCCAACTGCAGATAATCTATACGGATATAACCTTCACTACTATAATCATTGACATCAAACATGATTCTGGCCCATACTGGCTTATCATTAAACAGGACAATACTTGTTACGTAAACTGAATATCCGGCCGGAAGTGAAGTGAATGCAGCTGCGTCCTCTTTCCAACTGGTATAGATCTGAGCATCTGCGTTCAAGTATGCCTTTGAATAATAGGTTTCCTCAACACCTTCGCCAAGAACTTCTTCGGTACTCTCCTCTTCACTGCTTTCTTCTTCAGTGATTTCCTCAGATGTTTTCTCTGCCGAGGTATCTTCCGTACTATCTTCTACTGATGAGGTCTGAGTGGATTCCTCAATGTTTTCAGTGGTCTGAATTTCACTTGTAGCAGGACTCTCAATCACCTCTGATGAAGATGTCTCCTGTGAATTTTCAAATTCTTGTGGCTGCGTTGTCGCTTCTCCTGGTGCAGTGGATGGCAGAGTTTCCTGTGTCTCTGTTAGTACAGCTTCTGCTGTAGTTGAGGTTTCTGGAACAGTTGTCACTTCAAGCGTGGTGCTTTCTTCTGAAGCAGAGTATGTTGTTTCTTCTGCAAATGCTGGCATTACACAGGTCTGCATAAGACCAACAGAAAGTAGATATATAGTTCCTTTTTTTAACATATGTCTTTTCATTAAGATATTACCAAGAAAAACTAGCAACCACAATCAAGCGAAAAAACATTTTTTCTGTGGTTTCATTATTTTTTGGCGTCTCCTTTCCTTTAAACAAGTTTTTTGTGGCTGTTTAAGAACCCAATTAACAGCATACCTCTTGTGAAGAATAAATCTCCCCATCAATATCTTACCATCAAAACGCGCTTATTTCAAGCGATCATGCTCTTCTAGGAAAAAATAAGCAACCCATCAACACCTCGGAATGATCACCTGTAAATTTTTTCATTAAGTATGAGCAAGGCTGGCTGTCCTTACGATAATGCTCCGATGGAAAGGTTTTATAATACTTTTAAAAGCAACTTTTATAATGTAACTTCATTTT
>JABLTO010009984.1_pt1 | contig 151057 bp, 121 predicted proteins | sample 7160091 | NCBI WGS metagenome assembly JABLTO01 (sample SAMN14651225, study PRJNA627086) | human gut metagenome | isolation source: feces | host: Homo sapiens | reverse complement strand
GTATATCCGAATGCAACCGGTCTGACAGAAGTAGCTATGGGTGTGACAGAAGATATCTGTACATTTAAAGTACCGTTAAACTATGTACTTGCAGGAGGTTACTATGATGAAAATAATGAAGAGCAGACGATTCAGGGGTTGAATTCTGCTACTACGACTGTTGAGGAAGCGCTGGCAGCCGGAAGCTTTTCTACCGGCAATCATCTGGCCTTCTTTACAATGACTTCTTTGGATGCGGATCAGACCATGATTACTACCGGCATGTATACACCGGATATCATGTCATGGGATGATTTTAAAACGTATTATCCGGATGCAAAAGAGATTGGAGACACAAACGTTCCGGGACTTCTCTATCATGTAGAAGCGATCAGTGGACAGAGTGTGGCAGTAGCTGTGAAAGTATCTGATGATGTTACACTGCAGATCGTCTATGAGGGATCATTGGAAGATGAAATTGGCGAAGATGAGCTGGGACAGAGATTATATAACCTGGTAACAGTAAAATAAAGGAGTAACAGGCAATAACGTTTGAGAGAAAAGAGGATGTACATGGAGAAAAAAGATACATGCAGAGGAGCTCTGACGGTAGAGGTATTGCTGTTTCTGATTCCGTTCATGATGGCATTTCTTACAATCATTAATGCCGGAAGATTCGTACAGTCGGAGATGCTGATTCATCATGCAATCACACAGACGGCGAAACAGATATCGGCTTATGGATATGTACTTACCAAGACAAATATTACGGATCAAATGATCAGTACCAACAACAAAAGCAGTAAATTTAAAACGGATGCTTCGAATACCGTAGATTCTGTAAAGAATTTTTCTAATTCTGTCAGTGATTTTACAACGACCGGAGATCTGCAGAGTGTGATCGATTCGGGAAATGCAGCCTATACACAGCTGTCAGATTTCTTTAGTGATCCGGATGCAATCGCGACAGGGGTTATGGCCATGGTGAAATCGGATGTCCGAGGAGCGGCTATGACTTATGTGGCTGGAGAACTTTCCCGGGCTTCTATCAAGAATTCAATCGGAAAAGTCAACGATGATGTGGATACTTATCTGACCAACCTTGGTATTGTTGATGGGCTGTCCGGACTTGATTTCAGTCAGACCAAATGGATATCCGTGGGAGAAGGAAAAGGAGATGTTCAGATTGTTGTTACTTATACAATGAAAAACAACATCTTTCCACAGTTCGATTTCGGTGAGTACGAAGTACGGCAGTGTGCATCTACGCTGATGTGGTAGGAGTGAATATGAAATTTTTAAAGAAAAGCAAACGCTGGATGAAAGCGCACTGGCAGAATAAGAGTTTCCGGATTTTCCTGGCTGTCAATATCCTGCTGGTGGTGCTGTTGTCTGTGGAAAATATGCTGCTGTTTTCCGCCGGGGTACTGAAGATGCTGCGATACGTGATCCTGCTTTGCGGGGTTGCGGTGATCGCATGCATCGACCGGAGAAGCAAACGGATCCCGAACGAGATCCTGCTGGCACTGGTGTATATTCGGGCGCTGGTATTGATCGCTGAATGTGTAATGTATCCGTCGTATGCGCTGTCCATGATCATATCTGCACTTCTCGGAAGTATCCTGGGAGGCGGTATGTTCCTGATCTGTTATTTTATTACAAGGGGCGGTGTCGGCATGGGTGATGTCAAGCTGTTCTTTGTGGCAGGTCTGTATCTGGGATCGGGAGGCATTATGGCGGTGATCGTAACGACCGTATTTTCTTCGGCAGTATACAGCATCGTACAGCTGGTACGGAAGAAAGCAAAATTAAAAGATGAGATAGCTTTTGCCCCGTTTGTATGGATCGGTCTGATTCTGGCCATGGCACTGGGGATTTAGGAGAAAAGACAGATGAAGAGAAACGTAATACTGGGTCTTGTCGGACTGCTGGCAGTATCCTGGCTGGCAGCGGTCAATGACATGGTATCCATACCAAAGAAAATAAAAGAGCATATCGCAAAAGCAGAGGTCTTAGAGGAGAAACAGATCTATGTGGATGCGGTAGACGAATATCAGGGTGCTCTGGAATATGAGCCGGATGATGTAGAACTGTCCATGAAAATGGCAGAAGATTACCTGGCTTACGGGGAGAATAAAAAGTTTATCTCCACATGCCAGAAAGTGGCAGAAGAGAATCAGAAAGATACTACGGCGCTGGATACACTGATGAAATATTATCAGGATAACAAACAGGAAGACCGTGCGGTGAAATACCTGAAGACTTTTACGAAGAATTATCCGAAAAATGAGAACGCACAGAAATGGCTGAAAGAGCTGCAGGGTACCTACACCAGACTCTTCTGCAAATACGATCAGCTGAGTGCGATCTACAACGATTCCATGGTGGTCTACGATGAAATCAACAATCTTTACGGAGCGGTAGATGCCAGTGGCAGAGAACTGGCAGCCTGCCAGTACAAAAAGATGCATCCGTACTCCGAGGATGGTTATGCACTGGTACTTCGGGACAATGATACCTATGCATATCTTGACCGGGACGGACTGGCCAGAAAAGCTCCGGATGAGGGATATACGGATCTGGGACTTCTGAACGATGACCGGGTACCGGCCTGCAAAGACGGCAAATACGGATTCCTTGATGATGCGATGGAAGAGAAGACCGATTTTTCCTGGGAGGCGTTAAGTTCCGTGAGTAACCGGCTGGCGGCAGCTGAAAAAGACGGTAAGTGGGCAATTATTAACCGGAACGGAAAGACAAAGACCGATTATATTTACGATGATGTTGTAATGGATGAAAACGGTATCTGTTCGAACCAGAAAGTATTTATCGTAAAAGAAGGCGAGAATTATCATATTGTCAGCTCCAAGGGAAAAAATGTCGGAGATGAGACCTTTGACAATGCCAAAGCATTTACCCGGGACGGTTATGCGGCGGTAGAAAAAAACGGCAAATGGGGATTTGTCGATGCTGAGGGGAATCTGGTGATCGATTGTCAGTATGATGATGCGCTTTCTTTTACCGGCGGTTATGCAGCAGTAAAACAGGGCGATGCCTGGGGCTATATCGATACGGAAAACACAATGGCGATCGAACCGGATTTTGCGTTGGCTACAGCACTGTCCACAGAAGGAACCGCGGCTGTCAAAATGGTCAATGAAGACGGTGAAATCTGGCAGCTGATTCAGCTGAGCATATTTGAATAAGGACAAACAGGAGGAAACCCGTATGATTACATTTGATATAGACGAACAGGAGTCCGGAAAATATCTGGTATATTATAAGCAGGAAAGAGACGAAGTGGATTCCCTGGTGATGGGAATGATGGAGAATAATAAGATCGAAGGAACCGTGCCGTTTGTAAAAGCGCAGGTGGATACGGTGGTAAGTTATCGTTATGATATCACCGGACTGCAGCCGTTGAATGAATATTTCAGCGGTATCGTATCAAAAAACAAGATTCTGACGGTGATCGAAGAGATTCTGGATGAGAGAACTCTGCTGGAAGAGTATATGCTGGATCTGGAAGCTGCGGTACTGGAAAGTAAATATATGTTTGTGGATCCGGCTGCCGGACACGTAAAACTGCTGTTACTGCCGGTAAAACATGACAATCTTTCGATGGATATGTTCTTTCGAAGCATGATCTTCTCTATCCAGTACGATCCGACGGAGGATGTTTCGTATGTGACAAAGATCCTGAATTATTTTAATGGTGCAGAGACCTTTACGATGGCAGGTTTTGCGGCGTTGATTCGTGAACTGAAAGGACAGAATATTCCGGTACAGCCACAGAGGATTCCGTTGGCTTCTGCTCCGGTGAATCCGCCGCAGACAGGGGTTCAGATTCCACCATGCCCACCGGTACAACAGGAACCCGTGCGCCAGACACCGGTACAGTCGAATCCGATACCGACTCCGCAGGTACAGGTGCAGATGGCTCCTCCTCAGAATGTTCCTCCGGTACAGCCGAATAATGTACAGGATCCGGGAACCACAGTGCTGAATGGAGCACCGGTTGGAGGAAATGTACAACATTACGTCAATCCAAATCTGACACGCAATCAGAACCCGGCACCATCACCTGTGCAGAGCCATGGTGTGAATATCCCGAAAACATATCCGGGAACAAGCCAGTCTGTATTTGGCAGTGAACCACAGCAGGAGCTGAAAGTGGAAACTGCACCGGTAAAAGAGAAAAAAGGACTTTTTGGAAGAAAAGAAAAGGAAGAGAAACCGCAGAAATCCGGCGGATTGTTTGGAAAAAAAGAAAAACCGGAACATACCACGGCTCCAAAAGCGGAAACACCAAACAGACCGATGAGCTTTCGGGGGGTAGCAATTCCCGGCTCCGATGTAGTGCCGCAGCAGGAAAACACTGCAACAACATCAACCGCGATTCCGGCACAGAATGTGTCCATGCAGGTGCATGCTGCTCCGATCCAAAACTTCGGTGAGACGGTAGATCTGCAGTCCTATACGAACGCTGCCAGGGGAACAACTACGGTTCCTCCGACACCGGCACCGGTAAAAAAACCGTGTCTGATCCGTAAATCAACCAGAGAACAGTTTGTTCTTACAAAGGAGATGACCCGTGTAGGAAGAAGCCGTGAAAATGTAGATATTTACATTACAGACAATACAAGTATCGGGCGTGTGCATGCGGTACTGTATCTGCGAAACGGTCGCGTATATGTGGAAGATCAGAACTCCAAAAACGGTACGTTCTTAAACGGACATCGGGTAAGTGGTCAGGAAGAACTGATTCCGGGTGCACGGCTGAGCATGAGTAATGAAGAATTTGAAATCGCCTTTTTATAAGAGCGGATCACAGGAAGAGAAATGTCATGAAAATATGGCGTTTCTCTTCCTTTTTTGATAAAAATATTTTGTTGTGGAATATGTTCCATTAAAAAGAGAAATCGCATATTCCCTTTCAGAAGGGGATCCTGTATAGTGAAAGATAAGGAAAACAGTCAGACAGGAGGTATCTGTATGAAATATACATATAATAAAGAATATCTGATGAGAGACGAAAAACCATGGTTCCCGGTCATGGGAGAGTTTCATTACAGCCGTTACCGGGAGGATCTGTGGGAGGAATCGCTGAGAAAAATGAAAGCGGGCGGAGTTACCGTAGTTGCAACGTATGCATTCTGGATTCATCATGAGGAAGAGGAAGGAGTATACGATTTTTCCGGATGCCGGAATGTAGGAAAGTTTTTGTCTATCTGTAAAAAACTGGATCTTCCGGTATTTTTACGGATCGGTCCCTGGTGTCATGGAGAAGTGCGAAACGGGGGATTCCCGGACTGGTTGCTGGAAAAAGAGATTCCGCTTCGATGTGATGATCCGGAATATCTGGCGCTGGCGAGACGGTACTGGGAGGCGCTGTATCAGCAGGTAAAAGGGCAGATGTATGAGGACGGCGGTCCGGTCATCGGGATCCAGATTGAGAATGAATATGGTCATGTGGGTGGTCAGACCGGAGAAGCCGGGGAACAGCATATGCGGACCTTACAGAAGATGGCAAGAGAGATCGGTTTTCGTGTGCCGCTGTATACAGCGACCGGCTGGGGCGGTGCGGTGACGGGCGGTATGCTGCCGGTGATGGCAGGGTACTGTGAAGCACCGTGGGACAGCAGGCTGACGGAACTGGAAGCAAATGAGAACTATGTATTTACCGGCAACCGAAACGATACACTGGTGGCAAATGATCATCATGTTTCGGAACAGCTGACCTTTGATCCGGCAGAATTTCCTTATCTTACGGCAGAACTTGGCGGCGGACTGCAGCCTACGGAGCACCGAAGACCGGTTCCGCTAGGAACCGATATCGGAGCAATGTCACTGACAAAACTTGGTTCCGGGGTGGCGATGCTTGGGTACTATATGTATCACGGAGGAACGAATCCCAAAGGAAAATTCTCTACGCTGGAAGAGAGTAAGGCTACAGGATATCCGAATAATGTATCGGTACTGAGTTATGATTTCCGTGCACCGATCCGACAGTTCGGGCAGGTCTCAGATACTTATAAAGAGATTAAGCTGCTGGCACTGTTTGCGAAAGACTTTGGACAGGATCTGGTGACACTTCCGGCGGAAATCGATCTGGTGGGTGTGGACCCGGAAGATATGCACACGCTGCGTCTGTCCTGGCGGCATGATGACGATCATGGGTATGTGTTCTTTAATAACTATCAGAGAAAACGCCGGATGGATGCGCATAACGGTGTGACACTGGAAGGCAGATGCAAAGAAGCACCGGTGGAGTTTCCGAAGCTGGATCTTTTGCCGGGAAGCTATGGATTTTTCCCGTATCATTTCCGGGAAGGAGACGGGGAACTGCTCTCGGCAAATGCAACACCGCTTTGCAGACTGCGGGGAGAAGACGGAACATCGTGCGTGGTATTTTACGGTGATTGGGATCCTGCATTTGTGTGGAAGGATGAAAAGCATTTTCCGGTGCTTCATCTGGACCGGGAACGTGCACTGCAGGCGTGGAAAGTGACGCTGGATCGGGAGTATCTGATCCTTTCGGATGACTATGTGTGGGAGGAAGATGGAAAGCTGCACATAGAAGGAGGGAAGGAGACGGTGATCCGGTGTTATCCGAAACTGAAAGATTTTTCGGTTCTTCCGGATGGTTTCGAAGCGTGTGGTCTGGATCACGAGTTTACCCTGTATCGGAGAAAAGAAAAAGCGGAGGATACCAGGGTAACCGTGACAGAAGGAACTGTTGGCGAGGATTCACGGATCTACAACCTGAAAATAACTTCACCGGAAACCTGGCGGGATACGATACTCTCTCTGGACTTCGGCGGAGACAAAATAGAGATTTTCCGGGATGGCGAGATGCTCACCGACAGCTACTACACCGGCGAGCCGGTACAGATCAGCCTGCGCTACTTTGATTTCCCACAAGAATTGCAGGTAAAGATCTACCCCCTGAAAGAAGACGCCCCAAGATTCCTGGAACGCTGGCCACAGATGAAAGACGGGTGTGCGTGTGAGTTGTATGGAGTTGGAGTGAAGAATCTGGTTTGGTAAATGTAAAGATGTAAACTGAAAAAAAGGAAAGTTGTTGATAATATTCTTGTGGCACAACTTTCCTTTTTTGCTACAGTGCATATCAATAATTGGTCTAGTGGACCAATTTTGATTATTATATCCTTGCACAGAAAACAGATTTGAGATAAAATGTTTAAAAGGTTTAAAATAAACCGTTGTCAACTGAACTATAAAAATCGTTGTGATGAACAGACAGGGGGCTTCTACATGAATGTAAAATCCATAGATATCGCCAGGGCACTTGGCATCTCTAAATCCACTGTATCTCTGGCATTGAATGGAAAACCGGGCGTGAGTGAACAGACACGGCAGGAAGTCCTCGCATGTAAGAAACAGCTGGAAGAGCATGGGGTAGTGCCGCCGGGAATGTTTTCGAGACAGCCGGAACAAAGAAAAAGACAGCAGATCAAGATTGTCAAAATTACAAATGGAATGAAAAATATACAGGGAGCTGAGCTGGATCTCTGGACAGATGTGAATCAGGTATTTGAGAAAAATCTGCAAGCAAATGGATATTCGCTTGGATTACTGTATGCAGATTTCAGGGAGGAAGATCAGTCCCGCATGATTGCCGAATGTAATGCGGATGATGTGGCGGGTGTAATTATTTTCGGAACGGAATTAAAACAGGAAAACAGTCCGTTGCTTGACGGAATCCGAAAACCGTTGGTGATTTACGATGCGGCGCCGGACATTGAAAAATATCCGGTGATTCTGATCGATAACCGTCAGGGAGTAGAACTTGCGGTGAACGAACTTCTGGCGAAAGGAAATACAGATATTCAGTATCTGTGTAATCCATTACCGATGTATAATTATCTGAGCCGGCGCAGAGGTTTTCAGGAAATTATGAAACAGAAGGGGCTGGGAGATGCTTCTGATCGTATCATCAATACGGGAAGCAGTATAGAAGAAGTTCATCAGATGATGCGAGAGTATCTAAAAACAGCAAAGCTGCCTCAGGCATATATTATGGAGAGTTATCATGTTTCCATGGGAACGATTATGGCAATGAATGAATTGAATATTCGTATTCCGGAAGATGTGAGTCTGATCGGTATTGACGCGCTGCCAAGTTTTCTGACCGGAGGCATTGATATGACAAGTATCCGTGTCCCCCACACAGAAAGAGCATACTGGGCAATACAGTTGTTATTGAAAGAAATAGAACACCCGGTAAAAGAAAAATGTAAGTTGTATACAAATTGTGTGTTTGTAGATGGTGAAACAGTTAAGGAGAGATAAAACAGAACAGTAAGTGAAAAAGTTCAGGTTCCGTTTGGGAAGCTGAACTTTTTGCTTATGTGGACAATGAACAAAGATAAATATTCACAGAAAAAAAGTTGAAGACAAAAGTAAAAAGGTTTAAAATATAAACAAAAATAAACAAAATAAACAAGAATCCAAATATAAGAGGAAGAACATGAGAACATACAATTATAAAAAGCAGGTGGAAAAATGGGATGTTCTGGAAGTGACTGTAGGAGGTCATTCTGATAGGAACCCATTTGTAGATTATGAGATTCACGGAACCTTTACCGGAAAACATGAGACAGTAACCGTGGACGGATTCTATGACGGGGAAGGTGTGTATAAAGTAAGATTTATGCCGTCTTTTGTGGAAACTTATACATTTGAAGTGACAGGAAGTGCGGTAGACGGGGAAGTTCTGAGCGGAGAGTTCGAGGTAACACCGGCGGGTGAGGGAAACCACGGACCGATCCGTGTGGCAAATACCTATCATTTTGCCTATGAAGACGGAACGCCATATTATTCCATCGGTACAACCTGTTATGTGTGGGATCTGCAGTCGGATGAGCTGATCGCACAGACATTGGAGACACTGAAAAACAATGCGTTTAACAAGATCCGATTCTGCGTGTTCCCCAAACATTATGATTACAACCTGGGCGAGCCGCGTTCTTATCCATACGAGGGAACGCCGATGGATTCGAGCGTGCTGACCAAAGAGAATTTTATGGAATACACCGGAAAGACCGAAGGCAATCACTGGGATTTTGAGAGATTTAACCCGGCACATTTTCAGCATATTGAAAAATGCATTCTGGCACTGCGTGATCTTGGCATCGAGGCGGATCTGATCGTGATGCATCCGTATGATCGCTGGGGATTTTCCTGGATGACAAAAGAGCAGGATGATCTTTACTGGAAGTACGTGATCGCGCGTTTCAGTGCATACCGGAACATCTGGTGGGCGCTGGCAAATGAATACGATCTGTTTCCGAAAAAGACGGTGGAAGACTGGGAACGCTATGCGAAGATCATCTGTGAGAAAGATCCGTACAATCATCTGCGTTCCATCCACAACTGTATCCCATTCTATGATCATACCAGGCCATGGATCACACACTGCAGCATCCAGCGGCAGGATATTTATAAGACTGTAGAATATGTCAATGAATGGAGAGAACGATATAAAAAACCTGTTGTACTGGATGAGATCGCATACGAAGGAAATATCCAGCATGGCTGGGGCAATATTTCTCCACAGGAAATGGTGAGACGTTTCTGGGAAGCTGCCTGCAGAGGCGCGTATCCGGGACATGGGGAAACGTATATGAATGAGAATGACATTCTGTGGTGGTCCCACGGCGGTGTGCTTCACGGAGAAAGTCACAAACGGTTCGGTTTCCTGCATAAGATCATGTGTGAGACACCGGGAATCGGCCTTTGTCCATATGAAAAATGTGGATGGGATGAGGTTTGCGCTGTACCGGAAGAAAGTACACAAAAATACCGTATGGTGAAAGATTACTATCTGTTCTATTACAGTTTCATGCGTCCGTCCTTCCGGGAATATTATTTTGATGATGAGAGTAAATTCCAGGTCAATGTGATCGATACCTGGAATATGACAATCGAAGACCACGGAGTATTCAGTGGCAAGTTCAAGGTGGAACTGCCGGGAAGAGAGTATATGGCGGTGCAGATCAAACGGGTGAAATAATAAAGAAAATATAATGAAAAAAGAAGAACATTGTGGGACACCTCAGAATAGTGACCGCAGTGTTCTTCTTTTTTAGAGTAACAAGTCTGTGCACTGTATAAAGTTTATATTGGTGCAGCTGTTTTGAGGACTGTGTGAAACAGATAGAGGATTCGGAACATGTTTCGTGATAGTTACCGGAAAACGCTGTAATCTTCACACATCAGGAAAGCACGTAATCCCCACTCGTATATTCCCGTTGAATTCCATCCGGACAGGTTACGATCGCACGGGTCTGTTCCGGGACATGGAATTTCAGGGTATATCCGTGCTTTGCCAAAGCGTCCTTCTCCCAGCGGCAGGTAATTGTTCCATAAAGGCATTTGTGGGAAACTTCCGCAAATGTCAGCTGTTCTCCGATCGCAGGTGCCAGACGGAAGGTTTTGTATCCCGGCTCCACCAACGAAAGTCCGCCGATGCGTGTGTAGAGCCAGTTGCCGACAGCACCGTAGGCGTAGTGGTTAAAGGATACCATATCCTGTGGTCCGTCATCGGACTGGTTAATGGTACCGTCCGGCAGCAGAGAATCCCAGCGTTCCCAGGAAGAGGTAGCACCACACTGGACAGGATAGAGCCATGACGGGCAGGTGTCCTGGAACAGAAGATCGTAGGCTTCCTGTACCTTTCCCTCATCGGAAAGTGCAGCAAGAAGTTCTGCGGTTCCGACAAATCCGGTTCCCAGATGATTGCCGCGGGTACGGATATCGTCCAGCAGATCTCGCAGTGCACGCGGACGCTGTTCCGGGAGCAGCAGGTCAAAGCGAAGAGCAAGAGCATAGATACTCTGGAATCCATCGGTGATATGTCCGTCCGGTTCGACGAAAGTATCGCGGAAAGCCTGGCAGACCGTATGGAAAAGTGCGTCATAGGTGGCGGCATCTTCTGGTTTTCCGAGAATGGCAGCGGTCTTACTTACAATCTGTGCGGAATGCGCATAGTAAGCGGTGGAAGTCCATTTTGCACAGTCTGTCCAGTCGTTCATATCTTTGCCCGGAGCCAGCCAGTCCCCGAGCTGCATGCCATGTTTCCAGATGTAGCGAGGGCTGTCATCCTCCGCGATATCGGCGAGGCGTTTTTCGTTTTCCACCCATGCTTTCATACTCTGATACTGCTGTTCCAGAACAGAGATGTCACCGGAAGACTGGTACACAGCCCATGGTACAAGGGTTGCGGCATCACCCCAGAGGGCATCACACTGATCAAAATTCTGTGCCCAGAAGTTAGAAGTGCGGTCGTTGATAAAGTTGTTGCTCGGGCAGATCCAAGGCACAACGCCGACTTCTTTCTGTACGAGTGCAAGATCCGCCAGCCATTTTTTCATAAAAGTTGTAATGTCCATGTTAAATGCAGCAGTTGGTGCAAATGCGGCAATATCGCCGGTCCATCCGCAGCGTTCATCTCTCTGTGGGCAGTCCGTCGGGATATCGACAAAGTTTGCTTTCAGACTGGTGACAATGTTGCGCTGTAACTGGTTGATCCGCTCGTCCGAACAGTGGAAAGAACCGATGCTTTCCATATCAGAATAAATTTCATACGCACAGATATTTTCTTCAGATACCTCCATACCCTCCACGGAAATATACTGAAATCCCATATAGCAAAACTCAGGCAGATACTCATTGATGCCTTCTTTGCAGGTATAGGTAAGCGTCTGCTTTGCGGTACGCAGGTTGCCTGTGTAAAGTTTGTCGTTCTGGATCAGTTCTCCGTGACGGATGACGACTTTCTGTCCTTCCTTTGCGGTAAACGGTCCGATCTTTACGATACCCGCCATATTTCGGCCGAAATCAATAAGTGTAATGCCGTCCCGGTCCTGAAAGATCCGTTTTGGTTTCAATTGCTCATGCAGTCTGACCGGAACACCCTGCATCGGAACAAGCGCAGGCGGAACCGTGCCAGTATATTCTGTGGCATTTACAAAAGAAGCATTGTCAATATTTATACGGGCATCGTATTCTTCACCGTCAAAGAAACTGGCATGTCTGCGCGGACCATCTGTGGTGACCTCAAAAGAAGCATCGGTTCCGATAATCTGCTCACTGCCGTCTGAAAGGGTGAGATGAAGTTTGGCAAGGAGAGCGCGTTTCTTGCCGTAGCAGTTTTCTTTGTTACAAAGCCCCAACCGGCCGGTATACCAGCCGTCGGCAAGCTCAGCCGTCAGAACAAAGCGGTTTTTTCCCTTCAGAAGAGAAGACACATCGTATTCCTGGTATTGCAGACGGTTGTTATATTCAGTATATCCCGGAGCAAAGTAAGAATCAGAGATTTTTTCATGATCCAAAAAAATACTGTATATACCCAGTGCAGTTGCATAGATCGCTGCGTGTTCAACATTTTCAGGTAATGTAACCTGTTTACGAAAAAAATAAGGAGCGACTTCACTGTCCCTGTCAACAGCCGCCGGTCCGGTAATCCATTTTGCAGAAAACTCCATAATAAAAACCCTCCAGAATCTGAGTTTGTGTTGTGATGTTGCTGTCTTTATTATTGTACCAAGATGAAGAGATATCGGCTAGTGCCAAAAAAAAATATTGTGAAAAGCCTGTTCTTTGTTATTAAGCAGTCATATTAGGTATACAAGATGTAGTAACATAGAAAAATTTGACACGATATATTGATAAAAAGTATCGTTATATGAGAAAAGTTCGTTAAAATAACGACAAATAGCGCCAAATTAAAATATTTATTGTGCAAAATGATAAAATAAAGTATAATAGTGATAATGACATCTGTACAAAATGTAAAAGCGAACAGCAGCGATATGGAGGTTGAAACTGCAGTTTGCGCAAAACTGTTCAGAGGGGAAACTGAACAGGTACGGAAAGTTATCGAAATCAAAAAAGAAAAGGGCAATGAAGTGAAAGGAGGAAACTACATGCTGGATCAATCTTATTACCAGAAAACGGATGAGATTATCGAACACTACGGCCGCAAGGCAGCTTCCCTGATTCCGATCATGCAGGATATTCAGGCAGAATATCGTTATCTGCCGGGAGAACTGCTTACTTACGTGGCGAAAGAGATCGGAGTCAAAGAGGCAAAAGCCTACAGCGTGGCAACATTCTATGAAAACTTTTCCTTTGAACCAAAAGGAAAGTATGTGATCAAAGTCTGTGACGGAACAGCCTGTCATGTAAGAAAATCCATGCCGGTAAAAGAGGCTCTGATGAAAGAGCTGGGACTCAGTAATAAGAAACACACAACGGATGATATGTTATTTACCGTAGAGACCGTATCCTGTCTGGGAGCCTGTGGACTGGCGCCGACTCTGACGGTCAATGATGAAGTACATCCTAAGATGACGCCGGAAAAAGCTATCGAGCTGTTAAATGAATTGAGAGGAGAAAGCGTATGAGTATAAATTGCCGTGAAGATCTGTTAAACAGACAGGCAAAGGTAAATGAAGAAATCAAATCGTATACCTGTCGCGTTCTTGTCTGTTCCGGTACCGGCTGTATCGCATCCGGTGCTCAGAAAATTTATGAAGAAATGGAAGTTCTGTGTCGGGATATCGATGGTGTTACCGTAGAGATGCAGAAAGATGTTCCGCATATCGGTGTGATCAAAACCGGTTGTCAGGGTCTGTGTGAACTGGGACCTCTGATGCGTATCGAACCATATAACTATCAGTATGTACATGTACAGCCGGAAGACTGTAAAGAGATCGTGGAGCGCACGATCCTGGAAGGACAGCCGGTAGAGAGACTGTTCTACCGTGATCATGAGACCGTCTGTCCGCATCCGGACGATATTCCGTTCCTGAATCAGCAGACACGTATCGTTCTCGAAAACTGTGGAAAGATCGACGCAGAGTCGATTGACGAATATATCGCAGCCGGTGGATATCAGGCACTGGCCAAAGCACTTGGCTCCATGACCCCGCAGGATGTTATCGAAGAAGTTACAAAATCAGGACTTCGCGGACGTGGCGGTGCGGGATTCCCTGCAGGGAAAAAATGGTCACAGGTAGCCCGTCAGAAAGAAAAAATACGTTATGTGGTATGTAATGGTGATGAGGGTGATCCGGGTGCATTCATGGATGGTTCCGTAATGGAAGGTGATCCGTATAAGATGATCGAAGGTATGACCATCGCCGCTTATGCAGTAGGTGCAGAAGACGGATATATCTACGTGCGTGCAGAGTATCCATTATCCGTAAAACGTCTGCGCATGGCGATCGAACAGGCAGAGGCAAATGGTCTGTTAGGTGATCATATCCTGGGTTCGGATGTGAACTTCCATCTGCATATCAACCGTGGTGCAGGTGCTTTTGTATGTGGTGAGGGATCGGCTCTGACGGCATCCATCGAAGGAAACAGAGGTATGCCGCGTGTAAAACCACCGCGTACCGTTGAAAAAGGTCTGTGGGAAAAACCGACCGTGCTGAATAACGTAGAAACATATGCCAATGTACCGAAGATCATTCTGGAAGGTGCAGAATGGTTCCGTACCATCGGTACCGAGGGAAGCCCTGGAACAAAAACCTTCTCGCTGACAGGTGCGATTGAAAATACAGGTCTGATCGAAGTACCGATGGGAACGACGCTTCGTCATATTATTTATGATATTGGCGGCGGACTCAAGAGCGGTGCAGCCTTCAAGGGCGTGCAGATTGGCGGACCGTCCGGCGGATGTCTGATCCTGGATCAGCTGGATGCGCCTCTGGACTTTGATTCTGTAAAGAAACTGGATGCCATCATGGGATCCGGCGGACTGGTAGTTATGGATGAAAATACCTGTATGGTAGAAGTAGCCCGTTTCTTTATGAACTTTACCCAGCGTGAGAGTTGTGGAAAATGTGTTCCGTGTCGTGAGGGAACCAAACGTATGCTGGAGATCCTGGAGCGGATCGTAGACGGAAAAGGTGAGATGTCCGATCTCGACGAGCTGGAAGAACTGGCACACATGGTACAGAGCATGGCTCTGTGTGGTCTTGGAAAGAGTGCACCGCTTCCGGTCATTAGTACCCTGAACCGGTTCCGCGACGAATACGTTGAACATATCCGTGATAAAAAGTGCCACGCAAAAGTATGTACGGCTCTGCGTCAGTTCCATATCAATTCCGAGTTCTGTATCGGCTGTGGAAAATGTGCGAAGAACTGTCCGGCGGGAGCGATTACCGGAGCTATCAAGCATCCGCATCAGATCGATAATGATCTGTGTATCAAGTGTGGTGCCTGTAAAGATAACTGTAACTTTAATGCAGTATATGTGGAAATGTAGGAAGGAGGGTGTCTTATGAGTCATATGATCATCGATGGAAGAAAAGTTGAATTTACGGATGAGAAAAATGTCCTGTCAGTGATCCGAAAGGCGGGTATCAATATCCCGACACTGTGTTACCACTCCGAGCTTTCCACATTTGGTGCCTGTCGTCTGTGTACCGTGGAAGATGACAGAGGAAAGATGTTTGCATCCTGTTCGGAAGAGCCGAGAGATGGCATGGTGATCCATACCAATTCCGGACGTATCAGAAAATACAGAAAACTCATCGTGGAACTGCTTCTGGCAGCACACTGCCGTGACTGTACCACCTGTGTAAAGAGTGGAGAATGTGTTCTGCAGGAACTGGCACATCGTCTGGGGGTTGAAAATGTCCGGTTCCAGAATACGAGAGAACAGAGAGAACTGGATCTGAGTTCCCCGTCTCTGGTGAGAGATCCGAATAAATGTATCCTTTGTGGAAACTGTGTCCGCGCCTGTGAAGAACTGCAGGGTATCGGTGCTCTTGGATTTGCATTCCGTGGTACCGAAGCGATGGTTATGCCGGCGTTTGACCGGAAGATTTCCACAACGGACTGTGTAAACTGTGGTCAGTGTAGAGTATTCTGTCCGACCGGAGCTATTTCTATCCGAACCAATATGGATGAAGTGTGGGAAGCTCTGGCAGATCCGAATGTGCGCGTGGTAGCGCAGGTAGCACCGGCTGTCCGCGTAGCAGTCGGCGATCATTACGGACTGACCAAAGGAAGAAGCGTGATGGGCAAGATCGTCAATGCTCTGCATCTGATGGGATTTGATGAAGTATACGATACTTCCTTCAGTGCGGATCTGACGATCATGGAAGAGAGTGCAGAGTTCCTTGACAGAATCAAAAAAGGAGAAAAACTTCCGTTACTGACTTCCTGCTGTCCGGCATGGGTCAAATTCGTAACCGATCAGTACAAAGATTATATTCCGAACCTGTCCACCTGCCGTTCCCCGCAGGGAATGCTTTCCGCAGTCATCAAAGAGTATTTCCGTGATCCGGAACATGCGCAGGGCAAGAAAACCGTGATGGTTTCCATCATGCCGTGTACCGCCAAGAAAGCAGAAGCCGTTCGCCCGAACAGCTTTACCAAGGGAGAACAGGATACGGATGTTGTTATTACAACTACAGAACTGCTTCGTATGATCGACAACTTCGGCCTTGATTTCGCAGTTCTTGAACCGGAAGCATGTGATATGCCATTTGGATTTGGTTCCGGCGGTGGCGTGATCTTCGGTGTAACCGGTGGTGTAACGGAAGCGGTGCTTCGCCGTCTGACCAACGATCACAGCAAAGAAGCGATGCATGAGATCGCAGAGAGTGGTGTTCGAGGCGAAGAAGGTATCAAAGAGTTCTCGGTAGATTATCAGGGAACTGAAGTGAAGATCTGCGTGGCAAGTGGTCTTGCCAATGCGAGAAAAGTCATGGATCAGGTAAAGAGCGGGGAAAAAGAATACCATCTGATCGAGATCATGGCCTGTCGTCGTGGCTGTATCATGGGAGGCGGACAGCCGACCAGAGCCGGTGACAGAACAAAATCACTCCGTGCCAAAGGTCTGTACAACGCAGATAATACAACGATCATCAAGAAATCCGATGAGAACCCGCTGGTTCAGGAACTGTACGCCGGATTATTAAAAGGCAAAGAACATGAACTGTTACATAACGAAAGTTATGAATAAATTTTAAAATCATATAACTCCTGGAACTATTCCGTATTTGCATAGGTAGAAGCGACCGGAACTGTTGAATTCTGACAGAGCGGATGCTATCATTTTTTAGAAGTACTATCAAAAAGAAAACCTATGAAAAATGTATAACGGAAAATCAGGAGGAAAAATGAGAGGACTGTATTCATCCAAGACTGAAATCAGACACAAGATATTTACGGAGATTGCCCGTATGGCATACGAAGAGCAATCTCCGGAGGAGGTACTGGAAGAACTTCCATATAAGATCATCCCGGGAGAGGTTGCAACTTACAGAGACAGTATCTTTCTGGAAAGAGCAGTAGTTGGCGAACGTCTTCGTGTGGCAATGGGAATGTCCCTGAGAACAATCACGGAGCATGCGCCAATCTCCAAAGGTGTGGAGCCCAGTATTATAGAAGAAAAATATTACGAACCGCCGCTTATCAATGTGATCAAATTCGCCTGCAATGCCTGTCCGGAGAAGAGAGTCATGACAACAGAAGGATGTCAGGGCTGTCTGGAACATCCATGCGTGGAGGTCTGTCCGAAGAAGGCTGTCCATATGGAAGGTGGAAGATCTCATATTGATGAGTCTTCATGTATCAAATGTGGAAAGTGTGTGGAAGCCTGTCCGTATAATGCGATCATCAAACAGGAGCGTCCATGTACAAAAGCATGCGGAATGAATGCGATTGGTTCCGATGAACATGGAAGAGCGGAGATCGATCAGGAGAAATGTGTATCCTGCGGTCAGTGTCTGGTAAGCTGTCCGTTCAGTGCAATTGTGGATAAAGGTCAGATTTTTCAGACTATTATGGCGATAAAGAGTGAGACACCGGTCTACGCGATTCTTGCGCCGGCAATCGCAGGACAGTTCCAGGATATGAAAAATACAAAGATCCGTGGCGCTTTTCAGGCACTGGGCTTTACCGATGTGAGAGAAGTTGCGATCGGAGCGGATCTGTGTACGGTGGAAGAAGCAAAAGATTTTCTGGCAGAGGTGCCGGAAAAGCTTCCGTTTATGGCAACATCCTGCTGTCCGTCCTGGTCTATGATGGCGAAAAAACTGTTCCCGGAACAGGCAAAATGCATTTCCATGGCGCTGACGCCGATGGTTCTGACTGCGCGACTGATCAAACAGAAAGAACCGGACTGCAAGATCGTCTTTGTTGGTCCATGTGCAGCGAAAAAACTGGAGGCAAGCCGGAAGAGTATCCGCAGTTATGTGGATTTTGTACTGACATTTGAGGAGGTTGCCGGAATGTTTGATGCGAAAGGTGTGGACTGGAAGGATATTCCGGAAGGCGAACCTTTATTCCGTGCAAGTGCAGATGGACGCGGTTTTGCAGTCAGCGGAGGGGTTGCACAGGCTGTCGTACATGCGGTAAAACGGATTGATCCGGAACGGGAAGTCAAAGTGGTCAATGCAGAAGGTCTGCAGAACTGTAAAAAGATGCTTCAGATGGCGAAAGCCGGTAAGTACAATGGCTATCTGCTGGAAGGAATGGCATGTCCTGGAGGATGTGTGGCCGGAGCAGGTACGCTTCAGCCGGTAAAGAAGGCAGCAGTGGCACTGGAAAAGATGAAAGAGGAAGCGTCCTTTACAGAAGCTTCCGACTCCAAATACCAGTCAAGACTGGAGAGTCTGGAAAAGTTTGATGTGGAATAACATACAGATACTACAGCTACAGAGAGCAGATTTTTCTGCTCTCTGTAATAAAAAGAAGCAGGAACAAAAAGTGTACATATAAGGAAGTGAGTGGGATATGAACAGAATTGCTGTGATTGGAATTATCGTGGAAGAACCACAGGAAGTCGAGAAACTCAACCAGCTGCTTCATGAATATGGAAGTTATATTATAGGAAGAATGGGGATTCCCTACCGGGAGAGAAAGATCCATGTGATCAGCATCGCGATGGATGCACCGCAGGATACAATCAATGCTCTGACCGGCAAGATCGGAAGACTGGAAGGAATCTCGGCAAAAGCAGTTTACTCGAAATAGGAGACATGCATGAACAGAGACATACTGAGTAAGATCGAAAAGGAGCAGATGATCAGCCGCGAAGAGCTGGGAGAGCTGCTGACGACAACCGATCAGGAACTGATCGAGGAACTGTACCGGCGGGCGAGAGCGACAGCCGGGAAATATTATGGAAAAGAGATCTACCTGAGGGGGCTGATCGAATTTACCAATTATTGCAAAAATAACTGTTATTACTGTGGGATCCGCTGTGGCAATGAAAAAGCGCAGAGATATCGGCTGACCATGGATCAGATCCTTTCGTGCTGTGAAAGCGGATGGGAACTTGGTTTTCGGACCTTTGTACTCCAGGGAGGAGAAGATCCTTATTATACCGATGAGCGGATCTGTACGATCACAAAAGAAATCAAGAAACGATATCCGGACTGTGCGTTGACGTTATCGATCGGAGAGAAAGAACGGGCAAGCTATCAGGCGTATTTTGACGCGGGGGCTGACCGGTATCTGCTTCGGCATGAGACGGCAGATGAGGTGCATTATCAGAAACTTCATCCATCACAGATGTCACTGGCACACAGAAAAGAGTGTCTGAGGGAACTGAAGGAGATCGGATATCAGACAGGGTGTGGCTTTATGGTAGGATCGCCGGGACAGACGCTGGATACCTTATATGAGGATCTGGTGTTTATCAAAGAGCTCCAACCGGAGATGGTGGGAATTGGACCGTTTATTCCCCATCAGGATACCCCATTTGCAGAAGAAAAGGCAGGAACGCTGGAAGATACCTTACGGCTTCTGGCAATCATCCGGCTGATTCATCCGATGGTACTGCTGCCATCCACCACTGCACTCGGAACGATCCATCCGATGGGAAGAGAAAAGGGAATTCTGGCAGGAGCCAACGTGGTGATGCCAAACCTGTCACCGGTTCAGGTGCGGGACAAATACACACTGTACGACAATAAGATCTGTACGGGAGAGGAAGCGGCAGAATGTCGCGGCTGTCTGGAACGGCGCGTGGCTACGGTCGGCTACCGGTGCGTGACGGATCGCGGAGACAGTGCAATGTGCCGGTAAAAACCGGAAAGCAATACTAATTGGAAAGATTGCGGCGAAACAAAAGACGCAGCCTGACCAAAAAGAAAGGAAGAGAGACTTATGTATAATCCGAAATCATTAAAAGCCGAGGAATTTATCTCCGATGAAGAGATCAGAGAGACCCTGGCTTATGCAGATGCAAATAAAGACAACGTGGAACTGATCGACCAGATCCTTGCGAAAGCAAAGGAATGTAAAGGCCTGACACACAGAGAGGCTTCTGTGTTGCTGGCTTGTGAGATGCCGGACAAGATTCAGGAAATGTATGAACTTGCGGCAGAGATTAAAAAAGAATTTTACGGAAACCGGATCGTGCTTTTTGCACCGTTGTATCTGTCCAATTACTGTATCAACGGCTGTGTATACTGTCCGTATCATAAAAAGAATACACATATCGCCCGGAAAAAACTGACCCAGGAAGAGATTGTAAAAGAAGTGACAGCTCTGCAGGATATGGGACATAAACGACTGGCGATCGAGGCAGGAGAAGATCCGGAAAACAATCCGATCGAATATATTCTGGAATCTATCAAAACGATTTACAGTATCAAACATAAAAACGGAGCCATCCGCCGTGTGAACGTAAATATTGCGGCGACCACCGTGGAAAATTACCGAAAATTAAAAGAAGCCGGAATCGGAACTTATATTCTGTTCCAGGAAACATATCACAAAAAGAGCTACGAAGAACTGCATCCGAAGGGACCGAAACACAACTATGCATATCATACCGAAGCCATGGACCGTGCGATGGAAGGCGGTATCGATGATGTGGGTCTTGGTGTGCTGTTTGGACTGGAACTTTATCGTTATGAATTTGCAGGGCTTTTGATGCACGCAGAACATCTGGAAGCTGTACACGGTGTGGGACCGCATACGATCAGTGTACCACGTATCAAACATGCGGACGATATCGATCCAACGGTATTTGATAACAGTATCAGTGATGACATTTTTGCAAAAATCTGCGCGCTGATCCGTATCGCAGTGCCGTATACCGGTATGATCATCTCTACCAGAGAGAGTCAGGCAGTTCGTGAAAAAGTACTTCCGTTGGGTGTCTCTCAGATCAGTGGTGCGTCAAAGACGAGTGTTGGTGGATACGATACACCGGAGACGGAAGATGAGGTTACTTCTGCACAGTTTGATGTCAGTGACCAGAGAACGCTGGATGAGATCGTGCAGTGGTTAATGGGAATGGGAGATATCCCGAGCTTCTGCACCGCCTGTTACCGCGCCGGAAGAACCGGCGACCGTTTCATGTCCCTGTGCAAGAGCAAACAGATTCTCAACTGCTGTCATCCGAACGCACTGATGACACTGATGGAGTATCTGCAGGACTACGCATCACCGAAGACAAAAGAAATCGGTATGAAACTGATCGAAAAAGAACTGGACAATATCCCAAGCGAGAAAGTCCGCAGAATCGCAGAAGAACACCTGCGGGATATTGAAAACGGACAGAGAGATTTCCGGTTCTAAAAAGAACAAAGCGACTGTTTGAACGCTGAAATAAGCGGGAAACACAGTCGGAAAATATGACACAGCAGATAGCAACTGCAAAGGCGCAGGGGTTGTTTGCTGTGTCTGTTAGATTTACGCGAGTAAAATTCACGAAGCATATTTTATCTCGTTACGGAAATGATGAGCAGGAGTTTGAGTCTGCACGTTACTATAAAGGTGTGTAGATTATTGTGAAAATAAGTTTACATAATGTTAAAAAATAAATATGGAAATTACAATTTAGGAAAAGGAGGAACACAGATGGGAACAACATTACAGGAAACGCCCTCCGGCAACCGATTACATATAGGAATATTTGGAAAAACAAACAGCGGAAAGTCCGCCTTTATCAATGCATTTTCCGGGCAGGCTGTCTCCATCGTGGCAGATGTAAAGGGAACCACCACCGATCCGGTCTACAAAGCAATGGAGATCGCACCGCTCGGTCCGTGCGTGCTGATCGATACGGCAGGATTTGACGATGAGGGAGAACTGGGAGCCATGCGTATGGAAAAGACGGCGCTGGCTGCACAGAAAACAGAACTGGCACTGATCTTATTTGCATCCGAGGATATGGAAACAGAACTGGAGTGGTTCCGGTATTTTCAGGGAAAAAAGACACCGGTAATCCCGGTAGTAAGCAAAAGCGATCTTCGTTCTGAGAAAGAAAATCAGACATTTGCAGAAAAACTCAGAGAACAGACGAAAGAGAAAGTCTGCATCGTGAGCGCAAAAACCGGAGCCGGAATCGAAGAACTGAAAGAGCGGATGATCCGCATGGTTCCCGAAGGCTTCGGCAGCCGGACGATCACCGGAGATCTGGTATCCGAGGGAGACGTTGTTCTCCTGGTAATGCCCCAGGACATCCAGGCTCCCAAAGGCCGCCTGATTCTCCCACAGGTACAGACGATGCGGGAATTGCTGGATAAAAAATGCATCGTTCTAAGCGCCACCACCGACAAACTGGTGGAAGCCCTGGAACAGCTGAAAAATCCACCAAAACTGATCATCACCGACTCCCAGGTCTTTGACTATGTCTACGAACACAAACCGGAAGGAAGCCTGCTCACCTCTTTCTCTGTCCTCTTCGCCGACTACAAAGGCGACCTGGACTACTACAAAGAGGGAGCCAAAAAACTGATGAACCTATCCGCCGACTCCCGCGTCCTGATCGCCGAATGCTGCACCCATGCACCGCTGAAAGAAGACATCGGCAGAGAAAAGATCCCGCGGATGTTGAAGAAAAAATACGGCGAAACCCTGGAAGTGACTGTCGTAAGCGGCACCGACTACCCCAAAGACCTGACCCCATACGACCTGATCATCCAGTGCGGCGCCTGCATGTTCAACCGCAAATACGTCCTCCACCGCATCCAACAGGCAAAAGACCAGGGCGTAGCCATGACCAACTACGGTGTAGCAATCGCTCAATTAAAAGGTATCTTGGATAAAATTGTCTGTTAAAGTAAAAACAAAAATACTTTTACAAGTCGATCACTGAAAATTTATTATTATATTACCATGTAGCGTACCTTTTCGTGTTCCAATACACAGCTCGAAGAAGCCGGATGCATTTCCCTCCTACTTGTAAATAAGCCCCCTTTTTGATACAATAAATAAAATAAGGCTTTTTATGCCCAACGGATCAAATAAGGAGAATGCATATGAAAGTAGTAATACTGGCAGGCGGTTTCGGTACCCGGATCAGTGAGGAGAGTGTACTGAAACCAAAACCTATGGTGGAAATCGGGGACAAACCGATTCTCTGGCATATCATGAAACTTTATTCCTACTATGGATATAATGAATTTGTGATCTGCTGTGGATACAAGCAGCATATGATCAAAGAATGGTTCGCAGATTATTACCTGCACAGCTGTGACGTGACATTTGACTTTACGCAGGGAAATAAAATGACGGTGCACAACAACATCTCTGAACCGTGGAAAGTAACCCTGGTAGATACCGGACTGAATACGATGACCGGAGGAAGAATCAAACGGGTAAAAGAACATCTGAACGGTGAACCGTTCCTTCTGACATATGGAGACGGTGTGGCGGATATCAACATCGATGAACTGGTAAAATTCCATCAGGAGGGCGGCCGCATGGCAACGCTGACCTCCGTACAGCCGATGGGACGTTTTGGTGCGCTGGATCTGCGGGAAGACGGAGAAATCACAAACTTCAAAGAGAAAAAACAGGAAGACAGCGGATGGATCAACGCAGGATTTATGGTACTTGAGCCGGAGATCCTGGATCTGATCGAGGGAGATGCGACGGTATTTGAAAAATATCCGCTGGAAGAGGCAGCCAGAAGAAGGCAGTTGGATGCGTACCGGCATAATGGTTTCTGGCAGTGCATGGATACGATGAACGAGAAGAAAAAACTGGAAGAAATGTGGAGAAGCGGAAATGCTCCATGGAAAGTATGGGAATAAGAGACATGAATAATCTGGCATTTTTTAAAGGAAAAAAAGTATTTCTCACCGGACATACCGGATTCAAGGGATCCTGGCTTTCCCGGATCCTGATCCTTGCGGGAGCCGAGGTGACCGGATATGCGCTGGAAGCGCCAAAAGAGGCAAAGCTGTTTGATACGTTACAGCTGGAAAACAACATGCATTCCGTGATCGGGGATATCTGCGACCGGGAAAAACTTATAAGTACCATGCAGGAGGCACAGCCGGAGATCGTTCTTCATCTGGCAGCACAGCCAATCGTGCGGGAATCGTATAAAGATCCGGTGGGAACGTATGAGACGAATGTGATGGGAACGGTAAATATTCTGGAAGCGGTGCGTCAGACGAAAAGCGTAAAATCGTTCCTGAATGTGACAACCGACAAAGTCTATAAAAATAACGAATGGGAGTGGGGCTACCGGGAAACCGATGAACTGGACGGGTACGATCCGTATTCCAACAGTAAGTCCTGTTCCGAACTGGTGACACACAGCTATGAAAAATCCTTCTTAAAAGAAGCCGGTGTGGCGGTGTCCACGGCGAGAGCGGGCAATGTGATCGGCGGCGGTGATTTTGCTCCGGATCGGATCATCCCGGACTGTGTGCGCGCAGTTGCAAAAGGAGAGAAAATAGCGGTACGGAATCCACATTCCACAAGACCGTATCAGCATGTACTGGAACCGCTGGGGGCATACCTGATGATCGCGCAGGCGCAGTATGAAAATCCTGCGTGTGCAGGCTCCTATAACGTGGGACCGGGAGATGACGACTGTATCACCACCGGTCAGCTGGCAGATCTGTTCTGCGATTCCTGGGGAGGGGACGCCGCGTGGGAAAATCTGTATCAGGGCGGCCCGCATGAGGCGAATTTCCTGAAACTGGACTGTTCAAAGATCCGTACCGCATTCGGATGGAAACCGCACTGGCAGGTAGCGCAGGCGGTGAAAGAGACTGCCGTGTGGTATCAGGCATGGCTTGCGGGGAAAGATATGACCGCATTTACGGATGAACAGATCCGAAAATATTTTACCTTACAGGAAATTGCTTTCCTGTAAAGTAAAACGCTCCGCGAGGATGCGCACTGCGACGTACAATGTAGATGTCGCAAGCGACCGCCGCAGGCGCGAGAATGTGCCAAGGCACATTCTTTAGAAAAAATAAAATGACAGCCGGGAAATGACAGAAAGAAAATAGAAAAGGATAATTGTGAAAAAGGAAGAAAAATATGAATAATAATCGAAAGATTCTGTGCGGGGCGGCAGCTTTGCTGGTGTCAGCAGGATTCTTTGGAGCATCTTTTCTGATACCGGAACTGTCGGATCACATCAACCGACTGGGCAATGGAAATCTGCTTGTTTATGCTGCCATGTTATTAATATTCTGCCTGGTATTTCTGGGGGGCATGCTTCTGACAGAACGGTGGGAGCCAGGCACATGGCTAAGCAGAAAAAATAAAAAAGTCAATGAACTGGTATTTGCAGTATTGATTTTATCGCAGATGATCTTTTACGCCATCGGAGTATCCATGGAAACCGGTCAGGTAGGAAGCGTATCGGAAAAATATGGATGGCACACACAACCGTTGCCGCTGATGAATCTGCTGTTTCTGGCAGAACTGGTTGTATTTTTCCGGGTGTATGCAAACATACAGATCAGAGAAGAAAAGAATGACTGGATGGTATGGCTTATTTATGCAGTTCTGACGATTCTGATATTTTATTGTATGGATACGCCGAATATTTTCGGGCGCGCGGAGGCGGGGGATCATTTTCACGCTCACGCGTATTATAACTCTGTATACAATGTATATCAGGGCTTGCCTTATACAGATACAATGACAAGTATCTATGGGCATTATGGGCTGTTATTTAAGATACCGATGAAACTGGTGGGCGGAGATTTCCGGATGTTCGTGCTGATGATCGCGGCACTTGGAACACTGGCACACGTCTGTGCATTTCTGGTGCTGGAACTGACGGTGGAAAGCCGGATCCTCCGGGCACTTGGCGCAGTTGCCGCGGCATTTCCGGTGCTCGGGATGCGGGGCGGTTATTACTGGCAGGTATGGCCGCATCGGATTATCTTTCCGATGATCCTGCTGTTGTATGCGGCGATTTTAATGAAAAAACAGTGGTGGAATGTGTGGACCGGTCTGGCCGGTTATCTGATCTGTCTGCTGGCGATTCTGTGGAACACGGAAACCGGGGTGATCCTTGCGGTGGCATGGATGGCGCTTTTTGTTTCCCGGTGTCTTGCCGGGGGAGAATGGCGGATCGGTCTTCTGATCCGAACCGTACTGGTACACGCGGTCTGTGTGGCTGCATCATTTTTCGGAGCCTATGGAATCGTGAATCTCTATAATCTGTCGAAACACAGTCCGGCAAATACACTGGGCGAATTCCTGATCCCGTTACTGTCGGATTCTTATATGGTAGATATCCTGCATCTGAATCTGCCGATGTATCCGAGTGCCTATATGGGTGTGATCGCGCTGTTTCTGATCGGGACAGCGATGGGCATCAGTACCTGGTTTTATGCGAAACAGAAAAATGACGGACAGGTGCAGCTGATCTTTTTCCTGAGTATCAGTGCACTGGGAAGAATTACATATTATGTCAACCGACCATCCTACCATAACCTGGACTGCGTCAGCCTGTCGGCAGTGATCCTGCTGGCATATCTGGGGCAGAGGGGAATGACATTTGTTAAGAAAAGAAAATGGAAACACTGGGAAGAGATGGATCTGGCGGGAGTCGTGAACGGTACACTGGGACTTGCCTGCGCAGCTGCAGTGCTTGTCATGAGTACAGGAACGGTGCTGCAGTTTTCCCAGAACAGTAAGATCAAAGAAAATTATCATAATGTGGGCGAGCTGGAAGCATTTGTACAGGAAATTGCAGAAGTGGTCCCGGAAAACACGCATGGTTTCGGGTTAAATGTGGCAGAAATCTACAGTCTGCTTCACTGGAATACCCAGTGCTTTACCATGGATTTCAGCGATATGGCGGTGATTCCGGAATCCTTACAGGAATTACGGGAACAGCTGACAGAGGCGGATGCACCGTATGTATTTACCAGTCGGTCGTCACTGCCTATCTGGGAGCGGAATGATCCGGAGACTTACCAGTGGTTTAGTGAAACGTATGAGCTGGATCAGACCTTCCCGTACTATGAGGAAGAATTCCAGTTTTACCGGAAGAAATAAAAAGGAAACGAAGTAACTATTCAGCAGCCATTATCCCGCGAGGTGTTTTGGCATATTTATGCCAAAATCCCGAGACATACAAGCAAAAATGCCATCACCGAAGGTGATTTACGCGAGCAACGAGTCAAAGTCCGTGCTTGCACGGAACCTTGAGGAGTGCCGCGATAACGATAAAAACTCGCAAAGCGTGTTTTTATCGTTTAAATGCATTTTTGCTCGTAACTGTGAAGGTACTGAATAGTTACGAAACGAATATAAAAAAGGAGCAGAAAACATGTTTGAAGAAATGACAGAACAGCAGGCGAGAGAACAGATTCTGGAGATGACAAAGGAATACTGCGAAAAATATCACAATCAGAAAAAACCGTATGAAAAAGGAGACCGGATCCCGTATGCATCTCGTGTGTACGATGCGGATGAGATGGTAAATCTGGTAGATAGTTCTCTGGAATTCTGGCTGACTTCCGGTCGGTTTACAAAAGAATTTGAATCGGAATTCGCAAAATATCTGGGAGTAAAATACTGTTCTTTAGTAAACTCCGGATCTTCTGCGAATCTGCTGGCGTTTATGGCGCTGACTTCTCCGCTGTTAAAGGAGAGACAGATCCTGCCGGGAGACGAGGTGATCACAGTAGCAGCAGGCTTCCCGACCACCGTAGCACCGGTGATCCAGTACGGCGCAGTGCCGGTATTTGTCGATGTGGCGATCCCGCAGTATAACATTGATCCGAACCTTCTGGAACAGGCGGTTTCGGAGAAGACAAAAGCGGTGATGCTGGCACATACCCTGGGTAATCCTTTTGATCTGAAAGCGGTAAAAGATTTCTGTGACCGTCACAATCTGTGGCTGATCGAGGATAACTGCGATGCGCTGGGTTCCCGTTATACGATCGACGGAGAGAGCAGACTGACCGGAACGATCGGAGATATCGGAACCTCCAGCTTTTATCCGCCACATCATATGACAATGGGGGAAGGCGGAGCCGTCTATACAAAGAATCCGCTGCTTCATAAGATCGTGCGTTCTTTCCGTGACTGGGGAAGAGACTGCGTGTGCGCACCGGGACAGGATAACCTGTGTGGTCATCGGTTCGACCGCCAGTATGGAGAACTGCCATTAGGATACGATCATAAATATGTGTACTCTCATTTTGGATACAACCTGAAAGCAACGGATATGCAGGCAGCTGTGGGATGTGCCCAGCTGCGCAAGTTCCCGTCCTTTGTAGAACGCAGAATTCATAACTTTAACTATCTGAAAGAAGCATTAAAAGGAACCGAAGACAAACTGATCCTGCCGGAGGCATGTGAGAATTCTGAACCGAGCTGGTTTGGTTTTCTGATCACCTGCCGGGAAGGTGTGGACAGAAATCAGCTGGTACAAAAGATCGAGGAAAAAGGCGTACAGACCCGTATGCTCTTTGCCGGAAACCTGATCAAACATCCGTGCTTTGACCAGATGCGTGCGACAGGAAAAGGCTACCGTGTGGCAGGAAGTCTGGAAAATACAGACCGGATCATGACAGATACGTTCTGGATCGGTGTGTATCCGGGAATGACAGATGCGATGCTGGATGCCATGGCAGATGCGATCAAAGAAGCGCTTGTATAACAGGAAGGAAGAACAATGATACTGGACGAAAAACTCAGATGGTTTGGTTTCTGGCTGCTGGATGCCTTAAAAGGGAAAAAGGTAAGGACATATTATGACCAGATCCGGCGGGCATGGAAAGAAGGAACATCGATCGCAGAAACCGAAGAGCGGATTCGGGCGCTGATTGCCCATGCGGTGGAGACAACCGAATTCTATAAGAACTATCCGGCAGACAGCGCGCTGACAGATTTGCCGGTCGTCAATAAAGATACGTTCCGGCAAAACTATGACCGGTTTCTTTCAAAAACATACAAAGATGCACCGGATAACCGGGTGATGTGTACGAGCGGTTCCACCGGAACGCCGCTTCGGATGATCCAGAACCGGGATAAGATCCGCCACAATACGGCGGGCGGGATTTTCCTGGGAGCGGCAGCCGGATATTATATCGGTATGAAAGAGGCTTTTATCCGTGTGTGGGTCAATAACGTAAAGAAAAGCAAATTTCAGCTGTTACAGGAAAATCTGATCATGATGGACAGCTCCCGGATGGATGCGCAGGCACTCGAGGAGATGTTCCAGGTGATCGAGAAGAAAAAAGTAAAATGTCTGGTCGGCTATTCATCGGCACTGGGGGAACTGAGCAATTATATTCAGAAAACAGGAAAAGATTGTAGCCGCTGCAAGGTGAGAGCGATCATTCCGATTTCTGAGACGATGCCGGAACCGGTGCGCCGGACACTGGAAAAACAGTTTGACTGCCCGGTGCGTGCCTGGTATTCCAATGAAGAAAACGGAATTATGGGACTGCAGAACGAAGAGAACGAAGGCTATCGTATCGATACAGAGACATATTATTATGAGATTCTGAAAATGGATTCCGACGAACCGGCAGAACCGGGTGAACTGGGGAGAATTGTGATCACGGATCTGTTTAATTATGCATTCCCGATTCTCCGTTACGATAACGGGGATACGGCGGTGGCAACCAGAAAAGAGAAAAACGGCAGATACAAGCTGTATCTGGATGAACTTTACGGACGGCGCAGCGATCTGATCTACGACTGTGAAGGAAAGGCGGTAACACCGTATATTATTACCAATAATCTGTGGGATATCGAAGGGGTAAAACAGTATCGTTTTATCCAGGAAGATGTGAAAGACTATACCATCTGGTTAAACGGAGATCCGCAGAAGATGAATCAGGAGGAGATCCTCGGACGGATCCGCCCGTATCTGGGGGAAGAAGCCAGAATCAAAGTAGAACTGGTGGACGAGATCCCGGTGCTTGCTTCCGGAAAGCGCAAATACATAGAAAACCGGTGCGAGAAATACAAAAATCAGACCGGTTTCTGCGGATAAGAATGAAGTGACAGGAGAAACAGGTGGAAAAGAAAGAACAGAAAAAAAGGATCGCTGCCAACACCCTGTATACGATGGGCGGGCTGATCTTTATGAACGGCGTTTTGCAGCTGATCGTCACGCCGCTGCTCAACCGCTATATGGGAGCAAAGCAGCTGGGAGAACTTTTGTATATTACAGGACTGGTGGCGATCATCTGTCCGTCCATCGGGCAGGCGTTGAATACGAGCCGTCTGGTGGTGCGAAGATCATATGAGGTAACCAATGGAGACTACGACTGGATCCTGTTGCTGTTCGGTGTACTGGGAAGCGGTGTGGCACTTTTTATGTCAAGGGACAGTATCAGCGGGATCCCTGTGGGAATCGGGGTATTTGCCCTGTTTCTGCTGACGGTTTTCCGGTACTACGGGGATGTGGAATACCGGCTGAATCTGAATTATCAGAGGTATTTTATTTATTATCTGCTGATCGGTGTCGGATATCTTGCGGGATTTGTGATTTACCGTATCACGGATCAGTGGCTGTGGATCTATCTGGTCGGTGAGGCGGCTGCACTCGGTTATGTGGCAGTTACCGGATCCGTATTTCATAAGTTTTTTCAGCGGAGTGACCATTTTTCCGTGGCGCTGGAGCGCGGATTTTTCCTGACGCTGTCGTATCTGATCACGAATACCACGATGAACATGGACCGTCTGGTGATCAAGCAGATCCTCGGAAACGAACAGGTGACGATCTACTATGTGGTTTCCCTGATCGGAAAGACTCTGGTGCTTCTGATCGCACCGATCAACACGATCGTGATCTCCTATCTGACAAAACGCAAGGAACTGTTAAACCGGAATCAGTTTGGAAAGGCAGTGCTTGCAGGAGGCGGTGTGGCAGGTGTCTTTTTCCTGGGCTGTCAGGTGGGAACACCGCTGTTTGTCTGGCTGTTTTACCATGACCTGTTTCCGTCCATCAAAGGACTGGTCACGGTGGTCAATCTGGCACAGGTGCTGGGATTGTTTTCCGCATTTTTATTTATACTTGTTTTAACATTTACGGATGAAAAATGGCAGCTGTGGATACAGCTTGCACATTTTGTGATTCTGCTGACCACATCGGTGCTGGCAGCAAAAAATTATGGGATGATCGGATTTGCCTGGGCATGCCTGGGAGCAAATACGCTTCGGGTTGTGGCAGTGATCGCACTGGGGATCTGGAAGGCAAAACCGGCGAAGAAAGAAGGAGAATGAAAAGATGCAGACAGGTGAAGTTCTTAGAAGAGTGGTGTTCAATCTTCTGGATGCTGCAAAAGGCGGTAAGCTGAAAAAATTAAAAGAAGTCAATAAAAGAGAGATCGTGGAAGGTGTGACACCGGAATATATGGAGCGGAGGATCGATCTGCTTCTGGACTATGTAAAAAACCATTCTCCGTATTATAAAAAACATCCGGAATGGACAAAACTGGAAGATTTCCCGGTGATGACCAAGGGAGATTTTCTTGAGCATTATGAGGAAGTGCTGGTGGAGAACAGCAAAGAACAGGGTAATCTGTACCGGCTGAGTACCAGTGGTTCTACCGGAACGCCATTTACCGTTCTGTGTGACGGTGACAAGATGAACCGGGTCAATATGAACTTTATTTCCTGTATGGAACTGAACGGTTTCCGTCTGGGAATGAAGCGTGGGGAATTCCGCGCGTGGATAAAGGGGAAAAATACGATCAGTATGTGGAAATCTTTCAAAAATAATCTGGTCATGGTGGATATCTCCAACATGGGAGACGATTCACTCGAACAGATCTGTAAAGATATCGAGAAAAAGAAGATCCAGGTGCTGGTGACGTATTCGAGTGCACTGACCGCACTGACCGGCTATATCAAGCGGACGGGAAGAGATATCAGCAAATGGAAGGTAGAGATGGTATTTTCCATGGGAGAGGCGCTGCCGGATGCGACATATGAACTGACAAAAGAGATCTTCGGATTCTCTCCGGTGCGCTCTTACGGAAATAACGAAAACGGATTTATCGCGATCCAGCTGGGAGAGGATAAGGAATACACGATCGACCTGTATAACTTCTACCCGGAAGTGCTGAAGATGAACAGTGACGAACCGGCAGCTCCGGGAGAACTGGGACGGCTGGTTGTTACGGATTATTATAACAAAACGTTCCCGATGGTGCGTTACGATACCGGAGATACGGGTATCATGCGGATGTATCAGGATGAAAAAGGGCGGATGCATGGAAAATACGTGGAGATCTACGGCCGCCGCGGTTCTCTGATGTATAATTGTATGGGCGAGCCGCTGTCGATCCATGTATTTATGAACACGCTGTTAAAGTTTGAGGGTGTGGTCTATCAGGCAAAATGCATCCAGTGGGGACAGAAAGAGTATGAACTGCTGGTCAACGCAGACCGGAAAAAACTGGTGGAAGAGGACCTGATCGCTGCCTACCGGCATTATCTGGGTGAGGAAGCGGACATCCGGATCACTTATGTGGATGAGATTCCGATCCAGGCTTCCGGAAAATTCATGGTCTGCGAGAATAAATGGGATGGAAGGAAGTAGAGGATATGAAGCAGAAAGTGTCTGATTATATTGCGGATCGTCTGGCACAGGAAGGGATCAGCCAGGTATTTACCGTGACGGGCGGCGGCGCGATGCATCTGAACGATTCGCTTGGACATCATCCGGGACTGTCCTGTCTCTATCATCATCATGAACAGGCAGCAGCGATGGCGGCAGAAGCCTATGCGAGAGTAGATAACCGGATGGCGGCGGTCTGCGTGACTTCCGGTCCGGGTGCGACGAATGCCATTACGGGGGCCTTGTGTGCGTGGATGGATTCCATCCCGATGCTTGTCCTGTCCGGACAGGTGCGATACGATACCACGGTGCGTCACAGCGGCTTAAAGATCCGCACGATGGGTGTGCAGGAATATGATATCACGCCGTCCGTAGAACCGATGACAAAATACGCTGTCATGGTGACAGATCCGCTTACGATCCGGTATCATCTGGAGCGGGCGATCTACCTGGCAAAAACGGGCCGTCCGGGACCGTGCTGGCTGGATCTTCCGTTGAATGTACAGAGTGCGGTCGTGGAAACCGATGATCTGAAAGCGTATGATCCGAGCGAGGATGCAAAAGAACTTCCGGCTCCGGTAAGCGAGGAGACGGTGAAACAAATTCTGGAAAAACTGAAACTGGCATCCCAGCCTCTGATTTTTGCCGGTCACGGGATCCGGCTGGCAGGAGCCTATGATGAATTTCAGCATCTGGTGGAACTTCTCGGAATCCCGGTGGTGACGGGGATGAGCAGTATCGATCTGATGGAGTCCGCACATCCGCTGTATGTGGGAAGAAACGGAGGAACGGGAAACCGTCCGGGAAACTTTGCCGTGCAGACCTGTGATGTGTTATTTTCCATCGGAAGCAGACAGAGCTTTTTGCAGACCGGATTTGCCTATGAAAAATGGGCGGCACATGCCTATACGATCCTCAATGATATCGACGGGGAGGAACTGAAAAAAGAGACACTTCATGTGGATCTTCCGGTGGCAGCGGATGCAAAAGAACTGATCACGAGCTGCATCCGGGTACTGGAAGCGGCGGGATGTGATCGTGCACACCCGTGGTTTGCAGATGGAAAAACATCCTGGAGAGAGAAATGCCGTCACTGGAAAGAAAAATATCCGGTGGTAACAAAAGAAAAATATAAAGAGCTGGAACCGGGACGGACGAATATCTATGCATTTTATGACAGCCTGTCAAAAGTGCTCCCGGAAGGGGAACAGATCCTGGTCAGTGTGGGAACCTCCCGTGTGGCGGGAAGTCAGGCAATCTATCTGAAAAAAGATCAGAGATTTTATACCAATGCCGTGACCGCATCGATGGGTTACGGGCTTCCGGCGGCGATCGGCGTGTGTATTGGTTCCGGAAAAAAAGAAGTGATCTGTGTGAACGGGGAAGGATGCATGCAGATGAATCTGCAGGAGCTGCAGACCATCCGGCATCATAATCTGCCGATCCGGATCTTTGTGATCAATAACGAGGGATATCATTCCATCCGCCAGACGCAGACGGCTTATTTCGGCGGTCATCTGGTAGGTGTGGGCGAGGAGAGCGGGGATCTCAGTTTCCCGGATCTTTCCAGGCTGGCACCGGCGTATGGATTTACTTATAAAGAATGTAGAAACAGTGCGACACTCGAAGAAGATCTGCGGGTGGTCATGGAAGCTCCGGCACCTGTGATCTGTCAGGTTTTTGTGTCGAAACTCCAGAAAACGGAGCCGAAACTGGCATCCAGACAGCTTCCGGATGGAACCATGGTGTCGGCATCACTGGAAGATATGTATCCGTTTCTTTCGAGAGAAGAGATGGAGGAGGAAGGCGTATTATGGAAAGAGTGATCGTGACAGGAGCGACCAGTATGATCGGGGAAGCGCTCATTGAGGAGTGCCTGAAACACGGAATCTCTGTGTGCGCGGTGATCCGGAAGGATACGGCAAGGAAAGACCGTCTGCCGGAAGATCCGCATCTGGAACTGGTGGAATGTAGTCTGGAAGAACTGGAAACGCTGCCGGAAAAAGTAAACGGAACCTTTGATACGTTCTACCATATCGCCTGGGGTTATACCGGTGCGGCGAGAAATAAAAGTGTCCGGCTGCAGAGCAAAAATATCGACTATATGCTGGAGGCGGTGGAGGCAGCTGCAAAGCTTGGATGCAGACGGTTTATCGGAGCGGGTTCCCAGGCGGAATACGGACCGCTGGATCTGGAAAAAATCGGTCCGGATGCGCCGGAACATCCGACAACCGCTTACGGGACAAGCAAACTGGCAGCGGGAAAACTCTCAAAACTCCTGTGTAAAGAGCTTGGAATGGAATGGATCTGGCCGCGGATCTTCAGCGTATATGGAATCTATGATAAAGAGAGCACAATGGTGATGACTGCGCTGCGGCAGTTCCTTGCAGGAGAAGAGACCGCATTTACCCCGGGAGAACAGGAGTGGGACTATCTGTACAGCAGGGACGCAGGAAATGCATTTTATCTGATCGGGGAAAAAGGAAAAGATGGTTCGATCTACTGTGTGGGAAGCGGAAAAGCAAAACCGCTTCGCGAATACATTTACCAGATCCGGGATGTGGCGGCTCCGGACGCTACACCGGGGATCGGTAAAAAAGCATACGGTGCACAGCCGGTCATGCATCTGTGTGCGGACATATCGAGTCTGAAAAACGATACCGGTTTTGAGCCGGCGTATGAATTTTCCAGCGGGATCCGGGAGATGATCCGCTGGATGAAGGAGAGAGACAAATGAAAAAGAAAATCTCTGTGGTAATACCCACATACAATGAAGAGGGAAATGTAAAACCTCTGGCAGAAGCCATTGTCACGGTGATGGAGACAGAACTGCCGCAATACCGGTATGAGATCCTGTTTATCGACAACCATTCCAAGGACAGAACGCGGATGTATCTGCGGGAACTGTGTGCGAAGAATAAAAATATCAAGGCGATCTTCAATGCCAGAAACTTTGGGCAGCTGCGCTCACCGGTCTACGGACTGAAACAGGCGACGGGTGACTGTGTGGTCCGTATGTGTGCGGACTTCCAGGATCCGGTGGACATGATCGTAAAGTTTGTAAGAGAGTGGGAAAAAGGTTCCAAAATTGTCATCGGCATCAAGAAAGCAAGCAAAGAAAACCGGATGATGTACTGGATCCGGGGATGTTATTATAAGTTGATCCGGAAGATCACGGACATCGACCATATCGAACAGTTTACCGGTTTCGGTCTGTATGATAAAGCATTTGTGGATGTGGTGCGGGATCTTCATGATCCGATGCCGTATCTGCGGGGAATCATTGCAGAACTCGGTTTTGACTATACGGCGATTCCCTATGAGCAGCAGAAGAGAAAAGCGGGAAAGAGTAAAAATAATTTCTACAGTTTATATGATTATGCGATGATCGGAATCACTTCGTATTCGAAAGTGGTTCTCCGGATGGCTACGTTTCTTGGATTTATCGTAGGCGGTATCAGCGTGGTGGCGGGGATTGTTTATTTTATCCTGAAACTGCTGTACTGGGATCGGTTTACGGCAGGCATGGCGCCGTTACTCATCGGCATGTTCTTCCTGGGAGCAATGCAGCTGTTTTTCATCGGTCTGCTGGGTGAGTATGTGCTGAGCATCAATACCCGTGTGCTGGACCGTCCGCTGGTCGTGGAAGAAGAGAGACTGAATTTTGAAGAGAAAGAGGACAGTGAAAATGAAAGCAAGACTGGCAAAGCGTAAGCCCGGATTTTGGGAACGGACAAAAGAAAGCTGGAAGAGCATGAAACTCTGGGATGCGGAAGAACTGAATAAGCTGGACTGGGTGATCTCAACGGTGATCCTGATGTTTCTGTTTTTTACCTGTGCGTATGGGGATTTGATGCTGACGGGAAACCGGTCGTTTCTGATGTATGAGCATTTTACGGATTTTTACAAGGCAAGTTATGAGCAATCCCATGGCTATTATGCGAACTATCTGCCGAGTACGTTTCTGGCGTATGCAATCTGGAATCTTCCGTTATATCTGACCGGCCATGCACCGCAGGCGATGCTGACAAACAGTTTTATCAACAATATGTGGTACAAACTGCTTCCGGTTCTTCTGTATTATGCGACTTCTCATCTGATCTATCAGATCGGTGTGGAAGTGGGATTCGGAGAGAAGAAGGCAAAGCTTTGCAAGTTTGCATTTCTGGTATTCCCGATCGGAGTGTTCAGCCAGTTTATTTTCAGCCAGTATGATATCTTTACCGTATTTTTCATGGTACTGGGGCTGTATTTTTATGTGAGAGGCGGCTTATGGAAGTTTGCGCTGTCTTTCGGCGTTGCGGCAACGTTCAAATATCACGCACTGCTGTTTTTCCTGGTACTGCTGGTCCTGCGGGAAAAAAAGATCCGCAATCTGATCAAATACGCCGTGGCAATGGCGCTTCCGCTGATGATCGAAGTGCTGCCGAATATCGGAAATATTTACTTTAAACGAAATGTTTTAGGATTTGGCGTGCTGAAATTCGTGCAGAAACCATTTACCATTGGATTCTTTGACGGAATCAATCTGGTGGCTGTGGTAGCGGCTTTTATGCTGGTCTGGGCATACCAGAAAAAAGCAAAAGATAACCGGGAGCTGTTTTCCTGGGGGATTTTCCTGTGTGTGGGAATGAGTTTTGCAATCTTCGGATTCTCTTCCTGGAACCCGCAGTGGCTTCTGATGCTAGTACCGTTTCTGGTGTTAAATATTTTCATGAATGAAAATGGTAATCTGCTGGTGATGGTGACAAATGTGCTGATCGTGGCGTTGTATATCTTTTGCAGCCAGAACCTGGTGGATGAGCAGGTAATGAACTATGGAATTCTGAAATACATCCTGCCGGGACAGCAGTTTGCTGTGAGAATGTGGGATCTGTACATGTTCCATGATGAAAAAATGCTCTGCTCCGCGATGTGGGTGGTGCTTCTGGTCTATGTGGTCTTCGGACATCCGAAATACCATATCCGAAAAGGAACAGAGATCGCAAAAGGACTGGTATGGCAGATCCGTGCGGCATTTCTGGTCAGCGTATTTGCCTTTGTGATCCCGGCTTCGATCTGCGCGCTTGGCATGTTCCAGGGAAAAATTGTTCTCCTGGATAACAGCCGTCAGGATCTGGAACCGGACAATATCATCCAGGTGGATGAGAGTTCTTCCGTGAGCCAGGAGCTGACGATGGAGGGAAGCGTACTGTCCAATCTGAAGGTCCGTGTCTATACCGGAGAAAAGAGCATTTCTGATACACTTACGGTGGAACTGATTGACAAAGAAACCGGTACTGTGGTATATCAGGGAGAAAAAGAGACAGACAGTTTTACAACCAATTCGGCACTGTATTCCTTTATCGGAGAGAAAGTTCCGGTGGAAAAAGGGAAAACGTATGAGCTGCGGATCAGCAGTGAGGCGGAAGCAGGATCCGGTATCGGTCTGTACTGTGTGACGGCGGACAGTGAAGCGCAGCTTCTCGAACAGACAGAAGCCAGAGAGGAACTTCCGGCAAGCCGGTTACAGATGCGGGTGACCGGGGAACAGTAGACGGAAAACAGTAACTTTGAAGGTACGAAACGGTTACAGAAAGAAAAGGGGAGAAAAAGATGAAGCAGACAGAGAGTCCGGCGATCCGGGCGATACAGGAAATCAAAAAAGCAGTCATCGGAAAGGATGACTGCATCATAAAAGCAATGACTGCGATTCTTGCAGGGGGACATATTCTGATCGAAGATGTGCCGGGAGTGGGAAAAACCACGCTGGCACTGGCTTTTTCCAAAGCCCTGCATCTCGAACAGAACCGTATCCAGTTTACACCGGATGTGCTGCCGGGAGATGTGACAGGATTTTCCTTATATCAGAAAGCAACCGGTACATTTGTGTATCAGCCGGGAGCTGTTATGTGCAATCTGCTTCTGGCGGATGAGATCAACCGTACCTCACCAAAGACGCAGGCAGCGCTTCTGGAAGTCATGGAAGAGGGGAAGGTAACGGTGGATCAGGTCACGCATGAACTGCCGAAGCCTTTTGTGGTCATCGCGACACAGAATCCGGTGGGAAGTGCCGGAACCTCCATGCTGCCGCAGTCGCAGCTCGACCGTTTTATGATCTGTATGCACATCGGGTACCCGGATATGAAATATGAGCTGGAGATCGTAAAAGGCAAGATCACAACCGATCCGCTGGATCTGGTAGAACCGGTGATGAACGGAGCAGAACTTCTGCGGCTGCAGGATGAGATCCATAAAATTTATATTCACGATGCAGTCTATCAGTATATCGGGAAACTGGTCAATGCCACAAGAACGCATGCACTGATCGAACTGGGAATCAGTCCGAGAGGGACGATCGCACTGGCGAGAATGGTACAGGCGCTTGCATATCTGCGGGGAAGAAATTATGTACTTCCGGTGGATATCGAGGACGTATTTATCGATGTGGAAGCGCACCGGATCCAGTTAAACGGAAAAGCAAGAGTCAATCGGGTAACTGCTGAACAGGTACTGAAAGATATTCTGGAGGGAACAACGAAACCTTCTGTGGTGAAAAAATGAAAAACAAACTATTATATTTCGGACTGCTGGTGGTCACACTGTATCTGGCGATCCTGTATGACAGTCCCATGCTTCTCGGCCTGTGTCTGATGGAAGTGGTGCTGCCGGTCGTATCGGTTATCCTGCTATTATGGACTGCGGCACATATGAAGGCACAGATCTATCTTCCCATCGGGGTTGCCGAAAAAGAGCAGCCGGTCAACGTGGGGGTGCGGATTGAAAATAAGAGCCGCATCCCAGTGTCCCGGCTGGAAGCGAAAATAAAGATACAGAACAGATTTTATCAGCCGGAAAAAGAAGTAACTTTTCAGGGAATGGCTGATGGGAGAGGAACGACCCGCCTGACGACAGCCATTACCAGTAGTCAGTGCGGGCCGGTTGCGTTATGGGTGGAACAGGCGAAAATATGGGATCTGTTTCATCTGTTTGGAAAGAAGATCAGGGTAGATGGAAAAGAGGAACTTTCCGTACTTCCGGAGTATTATGCCGCTGTGGTAGAAATCGCATCACAGATCCGGGAGCAGCTGATCGACAGTGAAGAATACGATGAAAAGCGACCGGGTGATGATCCGTCCCAGATCTTTCAGATCCGGGAATACCGGGAAGGGGATCGGATGCAGCGCATCCACTGGAAAGCCAGTGCCCGTACCAGTCAGCTGATGGTAAAAGATTACAGCATGCCGATCGGATCGGGAGCACTGGTACTTTTTGATCTTCGGGTGGCGGAAGATGCGGGAATGGTTTTTCTGGATCAGGCAGTGGAATACGGACTTGCTATTTTGCAGGGTTTTTTGGATCAGGAGTATCCGCCGCGGGCGGCGTGGTATAACTGCCGGACACAGAGTATGGAACAGATGGAGATCCGGGAGTCGGAAGATCTGTATCTGCTGACGTCACGGCTGTTTCAGGCAGGACCTTACGGGGAAGAGATTCTTCTGGAAGAAGTTTATCAACATTCTTATCCGCAGGACGGATACCGTGTCTGTCTGCGGATTACCACAGACGGTCAGTGGTGGGCAGACGGGATCCTGAAAGGAAAACTGACACGCGCCGGACTTGAGACAGAGGGGATCAGCGTATGAAACGACAGGTAGAAGACTGGCATCCTGCGGGGATCCAGGTGACAGGGGAGAAAAAATTAAAGATTGAATCTGGAAGGCGGCAGCAAAAATATGGGGTACTGTTGCGCTGTTTTTACCTGTATCTGTGTCTGGTGGGAACGATCCTCACACTGAGACTGGATCTGGGACTGAAATTCCGGGTGCTTCCGGTAGCCGGTGGTTTGCTGGTGTTTGCGCTGCTTGCAATACTGAAAAACATCTGGCGACCGTGGGGAAGACGGGTATACCAGGGGGCGTATCTTGTGCTCTTTCTCATCTGCGGTTTCGGATGGAAACATCTGGCGGCTGGCTGGCAGGCAGTGGAAAACGGGATCCGCCGTCAGCTGTCAGTGTATTACGGAGTAACGCTGGCGGAGAAGACACCGTTACTTACCGGGGAACAAGGAGAACTGCTGTTGCTGCTGATATTTACATTGTTTTTCTGGAGTATGGAGACAGCGGTGACCCGAAAGGGACGAACAGGACTTTTTCTGGCTTCGGAGATTCTGATCGTGCTGCTGGAACTGCTGTGTGGCTGCCGGTTCCTGCATCCGGGAATCTTTCTGATCGGAGGATCTCTGCTGGCATTGCTTTCCATGGGGCAGATCCGTGGCGTAAGTAACCAGCGGATTCTGTACCGCTCCGGTCTGTGGGCGGGCGGACTGCTTCTTTGCCTGTCCCTTCTGGCAGGATATGCCGGCTCCCTGCTGATCGATCAGACAAAAGGATGGAACGAATGGCTGTATCAGAATGTACAGAAAAAGACCAGCCAGATTTCCCGTGCGTTAGAAAGCCAGAATGGATTGTTTGGCAACCATAATCCGACGGCAGACGGCAGTCTGAACAATTATCCGGTAGAACAGAAAGATGAGATTGATCTCACGGTACATACTTCCGGGAAACCGGCACACAATATGTATCTGCGGGGATTTACCGGCGGTGTGTATCAGGGAAATTCCTGGAGTGCGGTGAACCGGAACGATTTTGCAGATGCATTTTCCGAGGCGGACAGTGGATGGCAGGTACAGAATATCCTGTACCGCTACATCGGTTCCCGGTCTTCGGAAGAAGAAGGAACCGTAACGGTCACCAGAGAACACCCGGGTGGCGATTATGGATATATTCCTTACGGCTGTGCAGTGCCGGACGATGGAAATGTGCAGGCGGACGGCTGTTATGCCAGTGCCGGAAAAGAGATCTCATATCAGGGTTATGTAAACTGGATAGAGTGGATGGATCCACAGCCTTCGAAAGAGGCGGAATCGGAGATCGAGAGCGCTTACCGGGAGTATGTGGCGAAGGAATATCTGAAAGTTCCGGTGGAAGGACTGGATCGGCTGCGGGCTTACTGCGGGCAGCAGGATCTGCAGTCCGTGCAGGAAGTTATCGATTTTGTGGTACGGGATGTGCAGGAAGGACGTACCTATAGTATGGATCTGGAACAGGTTCCGGCGGGGCAAGATTTTGCGGAGTATTTTTTCTTTGATCAGAAAAAAGGATACTGTATCCATTATGCGACGACGGCAACGCTGATGTTCCGTCTGCTTGGCGTACCGGCGAGATATGTGACCGGCTATGTGGTGACACCGGAGGATTTTACGGAAGACGGAGATGGTTATACGGCGCAGATACCGGATACGCAGGCACATGCGTGGGTGGAAGTCTACCGTGCCGCAAAAGGCTGGATCCCGGTAGAAGTGACACCGGGCTATCAGGATAGCAGCGATGCAAATACAGATCCGGGGGAGAATGGCGAAGAGAGTACGCCGACACCGGAGCCGACTGAGGAACAGACGGAAGAGGCAACACCGGAACTTATGGAAACACCACAGCCGGAGCAGGGCGGTACAACGGTAACGCCGGAAGGCGAAAATGGTCAGAGAACATCAGAACAGGAGACAAACATCGAAAATGGATCCGGCGGACAGAAACTCGTGGGAATTGGGCGCGTTCTTCTGAAGATTTTTGTGGTGCTGCTGATGCTTGCCGGACTGGCCGGCGGCAGTGCTGGCATGGTAGTTCTTCACAGAAAACGGGTATTGCAGGAGCGAAACCGCCGCTTTTTCCAGAAAAATATCAACAGGGGAATCTGTGAGATTTCCTATGCGATCTATCAGATCCTTCAGGATGCAAAAGAAGCAGGTGTACTGCAGGAAATCCCGGATCAGAAAGATGACCGGAAATTTGCCCGACAGACAGAAAAGAATCTGCCGTGGATGGAAGAGGGGGCATATACAGCGATCGTGGAACTGGCAGAGCGGGCGACGTTTGGGCCGGATCGGCTGACGAAGCAGGAGCGGGCGCAGTGTTATCAGTTTTATGAGAGTCTGGAGCAGCAGTTCTGGACACAGATGCCGAAACAGAAAAGATTCTGGTGGAAATACATGAAAGCGTATCAAACTTCATAAACTAGGAAAAAGACATCGGGCAGTCGGTGAAAATATGAAAGAAAAACTTCGTATGATCCTGGCAGTGGCGGGGATTTTTCTGTTGCTTCCCCTGCTTCTGACGGTTTTCCTGTCGGGCAGAGAGGCGTTGCGCATAAAAAAACAATGGAATATGGAATCGGTTCTCCCCATGCTGATGTGCAGGGAAATTCCCTGGGAGTATGAGGATGAGATGAAAAAAGTACAGGCTGTTCTTACAAGGAGCAGCCTGTATTTGCGTATAGAAGAGGAGGGAATGGACGGGGAAGCGTGGGAAAAACTGTGGAAGGAAGCGAAAGCAGCGCAGCGTCAGAAGGGGTATCAGCAGGCATATCGGAGTATGGAGGCAGCAGTCAAAGAGACCGAGGGGGAGATGCTTTTTTATCAGTCGAAGGTCTGCGAGGGTGTGTTCCACCGGATCAGCAGCGGCGCGACCCGTGACGGACTGGAAGTGTTTGGAAAGATGGAGAAAGGGTATCTTCTCAGTGTGGACAGCAACTGGGATATGTATGGGGACGGTTATCTGAGCGGTCATTATTTTTCGGAAGAAGCGTTGCGGGAACAGCTGGAAAAAGCGTATCCCGGGCTGGTATTTACGCAGGAACCACTGGAAAAACAGATAAATATGCATAAACGGGACAAAGTGGGACACATTTTATCCTTGACAGTGGGAAATAAGACGATCTCGGGGGAAGAATTTCGCCAGCTTCTGGAACTGCCGTCGAGTAATTTTACGATGCAGGCAGCAGATAGGAAAATCCGCTTTTTATGCAAGGGACAGGGGCACGGGCTGGGACTTTCGCAGTATGGGGGAAATGTGCTGGCAAGAGAAGGGAAATCGTATCAGGAGATCCTGCGGTATTATTTTCCGGAGTGTGAGGTGAAAACGAAAAAATCCTGAGAAAATTTTGTGTATACTTCCCTCAAAGAAGGGAATTCTATAGATAAAGAATCTGGATGAGTAACTGGGACTGACGGGGACGGTTACTGGTTTTGTTCTTTAGTATAGAATAGCAGAGGTGAAGATGATGAAAAAAGAAAAGACATTGCGTATGGCAGTTACCGGTGCGCTGCTTCTGACCGTGGTTGCAGCGGGGATCTCCATGTACCGGACGGATACGACACCGAAAAAGGAAAGCAAAGCACAGCAGGAACAGGCGATGCAGGAGGAAGACAGCAAAGATGTGACGAGCAAAGATGCTGAGGCACAGGATACCGGAGAATTGGCAAAGAATACCACAGAAAATCAGGAAGCGACTCCGTCGCCGACCATGAATCAGGATAATCCGGACAATGCGATCCCTCCAACACAGGAAGGAGAAAATACCCAGGAAACCACAGAATCCCAGGAATCTGCCGATACATCCGCAGCCGTACAGCCGGAACTGAACTTTACCGAGGACAGCCAGATGCTCTGGCCGGTCAACGGTCAGGTGGTGATCGATTACAGCATGGATGCCACCACATATTTTCCGACACTGGATCAGTACAAATATAACGATGCCCTGATGCTTGGCTGCGAAAGCGGTGAGCCGGTGCAGGCAGCAGCAAACGGTCAGGTGGTTTCCATCAGCGAAGATGTCGAGACCGGAACTACTATGGTCATGGATCTCGGAAACGGCTATCAGGCAACCTACGGTCAGCTGAAAGACATCACCGTAGAACCGGGACAGACCGTAGAGAGCGGAACCATCCTTGGCTACGTCAGTGACCCGACAAAATATTACGTCAAAGAGGGCGCCAACCTGTATTTCGCCATGACCAAAGACGGCAACCCCATCGACCCGATGATCTATATCGAGACGGTGACAGAATAGAAAGATCCGTCTGTCTGAAGTTCTGCTTCGGACAGGCGGATTTTGCTGTTGTACTGCACCCGTGTTTTAAATCACCGAACGATGACAACGGCTATGATATTTCGGATTACCGGGATTATGTCAGATCGTGTTCTTTGTGGTTCCTTTTTAGAGGAAGGATGTGTATAATAGAGAACGGGAAGTGAACAGAATGAATTATACATATATCTTAAAGTGCAGCGACGGCACATACTACACCGGATGGACGAACGATATGGCGAAGCGCCTGAAAACCCATAACGAGGGAAAAGGTGCAAAATACACAAGGGCTCGTCTGCCGGTAACGCTTGCGTACTACGAGGCTTTTGAGACGAAAGAGGAAGCCATGCGGCGCGAGTGGGAGATCAAACAGCTGTCGAGAAAAGAGAAAGAAAAGCTGATCTTATAAGAGGGAGAGGAAGGAATGAGAAAGAGAGGACATCGCCTGCTGGCGCTTGGACTTGCGGCACTGCTGGCTTTTCAGACGCCCGTAACCGTGGCGGCGGAAAATGAAGTACAGACAGAAACCGTTGCAGAAGAAAGGCAGGAGACACAGCAGGTACAGGAAACGGAACCACCGTCTGAGGAGCAGGAAAATCTGCCAGAGGGACAGGCACAGGAGAATACAGAATACACAGAAAATAATTCGGAAAACGAAGACCGGGAACAGACATCATACACCTGGAAATACGCCCCCGATATTGGATGGCAGTTATGGTCTGTGGATGAAAACAACGAGGAAAGTCTGTGCAGCCCGGGTGTCTATGCACTGGAAGATGGAATTTATTACATAAAAATGTACCGGGTGCAGGAAGAAGATCCGGATGGAGAAGAGGTATGGCAGCCGGTTCTGGCAAAGGGAAGTGCGGAGATCACCGAAGAGACGCCTGTCATTTCCGAACAGAACACGGAAGGAAAGCTGGCAGCAGGAACATATTATTATTTCTATGAGTTGGATGATACCAAAGAAAATGCACACCCGGAACAGGGAAGGTATCTCACGGACACCTGGGTGCACCCCGGAGAAGATCCGACTGTCTGGTATTTTGCAAATGCAGATGGTCTGCTGGAAAATCCGCAGAATCATGCAGGACCGATGCATAATGAAGAAGGCTATTTCTATCTGGACGCACAGGGAAAAAGTCAGGCAGGAACATTCGAGGTCGACGGGATCCGGTACACCTACGATGGAAATGGAAACCGCTATCAGATCCGGGATGGCTGGCAGAAGGAAAACGAAACGTGGTACTACATCGAGAATGGCAGTCCGATGACCGGCTGGAAACAGATCCAGGGAAGCTGGTACTATCTGGATCCGGCAGATGGAAGCATGAAAACCGGATTTTTTCAGGATAGCAGTGGAACGTTATACTATACGGATGCCGCAGGACGGATGCTCTCGGGGAACGGGTTGAAACAGATCCGGGGAAACTGGTACTGGGTTCAGCCGAGCGGAGCAATCGCAAGAGGCTGGAAGCAGAACCGGGGAACCTGGTATTACCTGGACGCTGAATCAGGAGCGATGCATACCGGCTGGTATCAGGTAAACGGCGTCTGGTATTATTCGGACGGAAGCGGAGCGATGATGGCGAACGGCTGGCTCCGGCATGGTGGCAGCTGGTATTATCTGACCAACAGTGGATCAATGCATACCGGATGGCTGAACCAGGGAGGAACGTGGTACTATCTGAACCCGCAGAACGGAGCCATGCAGATCGGATGGTCAAAGATCGGCGGGAACTGGTATTATTTCGATGGCAGCGGCAGGATGCAGTCCGGAGGCTGGCTGCGACTGGGAAATGTCTGGTATTATCTGACGGACAGTGGAGCGATGTATACCGGATGGATCTGCCTGAACAGAACCTGGTACTGCCTGGATCCGACGAGCGGAGCGATGCAGACCGGCTGGTATCAGATCCATGGAACCTGGTATTATTCCAATGGAAGCGGAGCGATGCAGACCGGCTGGCTGGCGCAGAGCGGAAGCTGGTATTACCTGAATCCAAACGGTGCAGCACTGACCGGCTGGCAGGTGATCGGAGGAACCTGGTATTATTTTTATCCGAATTGCAGCATGGCGGCAAATACCTGGATTGATAATTATTATGTAAACTCCAACGGTGCCTGGGTGGACAGTACGGTTGTGATGCCGGATACCCTGTACAACTATCGGTTCCCGACAACGGCGACGAAGAAGGGATTGCAGGTGAAGGACGGAATGGTGGATGATGCTGCAAGCCTTGGTGTGAAACATGCGGTGATCAACATCGTGCTGAATTCGGCGGCAGCCGGCAGCGGAATCGAATATGTGTATGAAGGAAAAACATATTATATGAATACGACATATATTCATGAACTTGACCGGCAGATCAAAGAACTTCATAACAATGGCATGGTCATTACGGCGGTTATCGTGTTGCAGTGGGATTATCAGAAACAGGATCTGATCCTGCCGGGAGCAAGAACCTACGGATACAATCTGTACGGCTGGAATACCGTGGAGACGGAGGGAAGAAAACATCTTGAGGCAATCTGCTCTTTCCTGGCAAGACGGTATACGGCGCCGGATATGGGTGTGGTGAACTGGGTCTGCGGAAATGAAGTCAATGCATGGAAGGATTATCACTACTGCGGAAATATCAGTTTTGACCAGTACATGGAATATTATGCGCAGGCTTATCAGGTGCTGTATAACAGTGTCAAACATGCGTATACCAACGGACGGATCTATATGTCGATCGACCACACCTGGACGTATAACCGCAGAGCCAACTGCTATACAAGCAAGGCAGTTCTGGATTGTTTTGCACAGCTGATGAAGACCAAAGGGATCCCGGACTGGATGATTGCGTTTCACCCGTACCCGTCACCGGAATTACAGTCTGATTTCTGGAATAAAACGCTGAATGTGATCGACAGCGAGAATTCGCCGATCATTACGATGGCAAATCTGTCGTATTTTACCGATTATGTAAAGAAAAATTACGGAGAGGGAAGAAGGATCATTTTATCAGAGTGCGGATTCACCTCGGTTTCCAACGGAAATGAAAAACAGGATGTACAGGCGGCAGCGATTGCCTACGGCTATTATCTTGCGGAGGCAAATGATATGGTGGATTCCTTTGTGGTACACCGTCAGGTGGATCACAGCGTGGAGACGGCACAGGGATTTTATCTGGGACTGTGGACCTGCAAACCGGGTGCACTCGAAACAGCGTACACAAAAAAACAGGCGTATGATGTATTCAAATACATGGACACCCGATATTATATGACCTACACCAGATTTGCCCTTCCACTGATCAAAAAAACCAGCTGGGAACAGGCGGTTCCCGGATTTAACCCGGCAAAATTCACCTGAGATCAGGAAATACAAAAACAACAAAAAACAATTTTCATATCAAAAAGACAAGTTGTATAATAAGGCTGTACCTGAAAGTTTCACAGTTCGGGTACAGTCTTTCTTTATGGGGAAAATTTGACTCGTTTGGAAAAATGTATCGGGGAAAAGGAAATAAAAGTACTCCGGATATGACTTTTCTTAGCCATGTCCGGAGTGTTTTCTTGCAACATATTGATTTTTGGTTTTTGAAGATTTTACAGTTTTATAGTGCATGACACCCACGCATGCCCGCTCATATTACGCCAGCATAAACATCGTCACAAAGTGGCATGCACTTCCGCCCATCACGAACAGATGGAAAATCTCATGGGAGCCGAAATTTTTATGCTTTGCATTGAAAATCGGCACTTTCAGTGCATAGATAATACCGCCGATCGTATAGATAATGCCTCCTGCGAGAAGCCATCCGAAAGCCGGTTTGGACAGTGCGTGAAAGATCTGGGAGAATGCCAGCACACACAGCCATCCCATGCCGATGTAGATCACGGAAGAAAACCACTTCGGGCAGGTGATCCAGCAGGCTTTCACGATGATTCCAACCAGTGCCACGCTCCATACCAGGATACATAACAGCTTTCCGGTGTGACCTTTCAGAGCGATCAGGCAGATCGGTGTGTAACTTCCTGCGATCAGAACGAAGATCATCATATGATCCACTTTCTGCAGCCGTCGGTTTACCTTTGCACTGATATCCAGTGAATGGTAGGTGGTACTTGCAGTATATAAAAGAAACATACTGAGAGCAAACACCGATAATGCGATCAGGTGCAGCCAGTCCGGTTCTCGGGCTGCTTTGACCAACAGAGGGATGGTTGCAAGCAAAGCCATCATCATACCAATAAAATGAGTAATTGCACTTCCGGGATCTTTTAATTTGAATGTCATATGATCAACTCCTATCTCAAATGAAATTAAAAACTCTGTTATGTAGTTTTTAAAACTATGTTATGATATTATAATATACACTTTATCAGGAAAATACAACTACTTTTTTGAAAAATGAGAAAAAAATCCCGTAAATTCCACCGGAAAATAATTTCCCCGGGAATTCACGGGATGATACGATCAGATATCTGTCATGAAGATTTACAGAAATACCGTGGTTTGACAGAACTTATGATAATTTGATATTTGCAAACAGAGAGCCAAGTGTAGTAGTAGCTTCTTCTGTCTCCGGAAGTTCATAAACCTCTTCCTCGATCTCCTGTGCAGCCACATCCTGCAGTGCTTTCATGCTGAGACTCAGTTTTCCGTCTTTGACAGCGATAACTTTCACTTTTACTTTATCGCCGACTGCCAGAACTGCGGACGGATGTTTGATCCGTTTTTCGCTGATCTGGGAGATGTGAACCAGACCGGTGAGCCCATTTCCGAGATTGACGAAAGCGCCGTATGGCTGCAGGCTTTCTACGGTTCCCTCGGTCACAAGACCAACTTCCACGTTGGATACTTTTGCGCGTCTTTCTTCATCCGCTTTTTCTCTCAGCAGTTCTCTTGCGGAGAGGATCAGACGGTTGTCCTCTTCTACGACATCAAAAACCTGTACCGGGATCTCTTTGTTCAGGTATTCGTTCAGATCTTCCACATAGTTCAGGGAAAGTTTGGAAGCCGGGATAAATCCACGGATTCCTTCCACGTATGCGATGACACCTGCATTGACGATGCCTTTTACGGTAACGTTCAGCACGGTTTTGTCTTCTTTTAACTGACGCAGTTTGTCCCATGCCAGCACATCGTTGGCTTCCACGCGGGATAACAGGATACAGCCGCGGCGATTGTCTCTGCCGATCACGGTGGCTGTGACTTCATCGCCCACATGAACTTCTTCTTTTACCATAAATCCAGGTTCTCTGCTGTAATCGGAAACTTTGATGATTCCTTCTGTATAATAGCGAAGATCCAGTGTAATTTCTTCTTCGTCCACAGCGATCACTGTACCGGTGATCATATCGCCCTCTTCGATCTTTTTAAAAGAAGCCTCCAGCTCCTTCTCATAATCTGCCATCGAAGTTGCCTCTTCGGCAACCGGTGTTACTTTTTCTTCTTCTGCCATTTGTGTTCATCCTTTCTTTGTACCGAATTTGCTGTCTCTATTATAGCGTTGTTTCACGAAATCTGGCAACAGAAAATAGAAGGATTCTGGCATAAATCAGGCACATACCGGATCGGTGTACGGGGAATAGTACATAAAAACCGATCAAATCTGTTTGCTGATTTTTTTTAAGTATGCTAATATGAAAAGCAGAAAATTATAGACCAAGCAGATCCCGGCAGAAAACAGAAGAAGTATCTGATAGATGCCGGGAACAACAGTTAGGGGATTATTTGTGAGAAAAGATAATAAAATTTATGTCATCGGACACAAGAATCCAGACACGGATTCGATCTGTTCTGCGATCGCATATGCCGACATCAAGAATCGAACAACGAAGGGAACGTATGTGGCGAAGAGAGCCGGACAGATCAACGAAGAAACAGAATTTGTACTGAAATATTTTCATGTGCCGGCACCCGGTTATCTGCCGGATGTAGGAACTCAGGTGAAAGACATGGATCTTCACGAGACACCGGGAGCGGCAAACAGCATGTCGGTCAAACGGGCATGGAAACTGATGCAGGAGCATAACGCGGTAACGCTGCCGATCACGGACAAAGAAGGAAAAGTGGAAGGTCTGATCACCACCGGAGATATCGCGAAATCCTATATGGATGCTTACGATAACACATTGCTTGCCCAGGCGCGTACCCAGTACCGGAGCATCGCGGATACCGTGGACGGACAGATCATCGTGGGAAATGAACACGGATACTTTATCAAGGGAAAAGTAGTCATGGGACTCTCCCAGCCGGATACGATGGAGAGTTTTATCGATGAGGACGATCTGGTTATTCTCGGAAACCGTGCGGAAGATCAGCTGTGTGCGATCGAAGCAAACGCAAGCTGCCTGATCGTGTGTCTGGGAGCGAAAGTCGGAAAGACGATCCAGAAACTGGCAGAGGAGAGAAATCAGGTGATCATTTCCACACCGTACGATTCGTTCACCGTTGCCCGCCTGATCCACCAGAGTATTCCGATCAAGTATTTTATGAAAAAAGACAATCTGGTAATCTTCCGGAGTGATGATTTTACCGATAAGATCAAAGATATCATGACGAAGACCCGTTACCGTGCATTCCCGGTGGTCAACACCCGTGGAAAATACATCGGTACCGTTTCCCGTCGAAATTTCATGAGCATCAAGAAAAAACAGCTGATCCTGGTTGATCATAACGAGAGATCCCAGGCGGTTGACAATATCGAAGAGGCAGAGATCCTGGAGATCCTGGATCATCACAGAATCGGTTCACTGGAGACTTTCCAGCCGATCATGTTCCGCAACCAGCCGGTAGGCTGTACCGCAACTATCATGTATGAGATCTACGCGGAAAAATACCTGGAGATCCCGGAAAATATCGCCGGACTTCTGTGTGCGGCGATCCTGTCCGATACGCTGATGTTCCGCTCGCCGACCTGTACGGAACGTGATAAAGAGGCAGCGCAGGAACTGGCAAAGATCGCCAAGATCGAGATCGAAAGTTTTGCCAATAAAATGTTCCGTGCCGGAAGCAATCTGAGCAGCAAGACACCGGAAGAAATCTTTTATCAGGATTATAAGAAATTTATCGTGGATGACCTGGCATTCGGTGTGGGACAGATCAGCTTCATGTCCGAGGAAGAACTGCAGACGGTCAAAGACCGCCTGATGCCGTATATGGAAAAAGAATGTGGCAAACATGGAATCAAGATGGTGTTCTTCATGCTGACCAACATCATCAAGGAGTCCACGGAACTTCTGTGTTACGGAGAGGGATCGGATGGACTGGTATATGAGGCATTCGGAGAGAAAGTGGAAGACAGTTCCTGTCGTCTGGAAGGTGTGGTATCGAGAAAAAAACAGCTGATTCCGAAGTTTATGAATGCATTACAGCAGTAAAGGAAAAATATATGGCGAAACAACAGTGGAAACCCGGCAACATGCTGTATCCGCTTCCGGCGGTTATGGTATCGGTGCGGGATAACGAAGGAAAAGACAATATCATTACCGTAGCGTGGGCAGGTACGGTGTGTACCAACCCGCCGATGGTATCCATCTCGGTGCGGCCGGAGCGCTATTCGTATCATATGATCGAAGAGAGCGGTGTTTTTGTGATCAATCTGACTACGGAAGCACTTACGTATGCGACCGATTACTGCGGTGTCCGTTCCGGAAAAGACGTGGACAAATTCAAAGAGATGAAACTGACCTGTGTGGAAGCCTCCCAGGTGAACTGTGGAATGATCGGGGAGTCACCGGTGAATATCGAGTGTAAGGTCGTAAAAACAGAGAAGCTTGGTTCCCATCACATGTTTCTTGCACAGGTAGTTGCTGTTCATGCAAACGAAGATTATATGGATGAAAATGGCCGGTTTGATCTGAACAGCGCACACCCGATGGTGTATTCCCATGGAACGTACTATGGTGTAGGAAAGCAGCTCGGTACTTTCGGGTACAGTGTGAGAAAACGTAAATCCAAGCGAAAAAGTAGGAAATAGGTCGAAAAAACGAAAATTTTTTCTTGTGTTTAACACTTTACCATGCTATAATGTCTGCGTATTCAAAAAGCAATGAGCAAATTCTAAGGAGGAACGTGTAACATGTCTTATGTAGATGAAGTATATGAAAACGTTGTGGCTAAAAATCCTAACGAACCAGAATTCCACCAGGCTGTCAAAGAAGTACTGGATTCTCTGCGTCCGGTAATTGATGCAAATGAAGAAAAGTACAGAAAAGAAGCTTTGCTGGAGCGTATCGTTGAGCCTGAAAGAGTTATTATGTTCCGTGTACCGTGGGTAGATGATCAGGGCCAGGCACATGTAAACAAAGGATATCGTGTACAGTTCAACAGTGCAATCGGACCTTACAAAGGAGGTCTTCGTCTGCATCCATCAGTAAACCTGGGTATCATTAAATTCCTGGGATTTGAGCAGATCTTCAAAAACTCCCTGACCGGACTGCCAATCGGTGGTGGTAAAGGTGGTTCTGATTTCGATCCGAAAGGAAAATCTGATCGTGAAATCATGAAATTCTGCCAGAGCTTTATGACAGAACTGAGCAAACACATCGGCGCAGATACAGACGTACCGGCTGGTGATATCGGAACCGGCGCAAGAGAGATCGGTTACATGTTTGGTCAGTACAAGAGACTGAGAAACGTATACGAAGGAGTTCTGACAGGTAAAGGACTGACCTATGGTGGATCTCTGGCAAGAACAGAAGCTACCGGTTATGGTCTGCTGTACCTGACACAGGAACTGTTAAAATTAAATGGTATCGACATCGCAGGAAAGACTGCAGTTGTATCCGGTGCAGGTAACGTAGCAATCTACGCAATCCAGAAAGCACAGCAGCTGGGTGTAAAAGTTCTGACCTGTTCTGATTCTACCGGTTGGGTTTACGATCCGGACGGAATCGATGTAGCACTTCTGAAAGAAATCAAAGAAGTGAAGAGAGCAAGACTGACAGAGTATGTAAAAGTTCGCACAAACGCTGAATACCATGAAGGAAGAGGTGTATGGCAGATCAAAGCTGATCTGGCACTGCCATGTGCAACACAGAACGAACTGCATCTGGAAGACGCAAAACAGCTGGTAGCAAACGGAACCATCGCTGTATGCGAAGGTGCTAACATGCCTACCACTCTGGAAGCTACCCAGTATCTGCAGGCAAACAACGTAATCTTTGCACCTGGTAAAGCAGCAAACGCCGGTGGTGTAGCAACATCCGCACTGGAAATGTCTCAGAACAGCGAGAGACTGAGCTGGACATTCGAAGAAGTAGATGCAAAACTGAAAAACATCATGATCAACATCACCCACAACATGGATGATGCAGCAAAACGTTACGGATTCGAAGGCAACTATGTAGTAGGTGCCAACATCGCCGGATTCGAAAAAGTTGCTGATGCTATGTTAGCTCAGGGTATCTGCTAATTTTCAAACGTAAGTAATAAGTAATGTTCAAACAATAAACAGAAATCCCCGCAGTGGATATTCAACGTCCACTGTGGGGATTTCTCGTTTATGCGAATAAAGAGTTAAAGTCAGTGAATCCCTTTCTGTATCAGATCTTTCCCGAATTTTTCCCGGATCTTGTCCATTGCCCGTTCCATCTTCTGCTCTTTTTCAATGGCTTTCGGATCATAACTGAACAGATCGAGCTGTACCGGTTCGTCAGCATCCGTCAGCTTTCCGGCGCGAACTCCCAGTAAACGGATCGGGTTTCCGTTCCAGAGCGTATCAAAAAGATGACAGGCTGCGCGATACAGTTTTTTCCCATCCTGCGTCGGTGAGGATAACGGCATCTGACGGGTGTATTTTTCAAAGGTCGCGTATTTGATCTCCACGCACAGGTTATTGGCAGATTGTCCGGCCTTTTCGAGACGGTGCCCTACTTTGGTGGAGAGCTGCAGGAGAATGGGGTATGCTTCCTGCGCGGTCGTAAGATCACTGGCGAGCGTGGTGGAATTGCCGATTCCTTTCGCCTGAGACGGTTCGCTCTCCAGAGTAGAATTATCGATTCCATTTGCATATTTCCACAGCATTTTGCCGTGGCTTTTCAGATGCATGGTCAGGATTGCCGGATCCATCTTTGCCAAATCGCCAATGGTACGGATTTCGAGTTTCTGAAGAACCGCAACGGAGGCATGTCCTGCCATGAACAGACTGCTGATCGGCAGCGGCCACATTTTCTGCTGGATCTCCTCAGGAAAAAGCGTGTGCGTTTTATTCGGCTTTTCAAAATCAGAAGCCATCTTTGCCAGAACTTTATTCGAAGAAATCCCGACGTTGACCGTAAAACCGAAATGGCTGTAAATATAGTTGCGGATGTAGGCAGCCCCTTCTTCCGGTGAGGAAAAACGGGAAGCGATCGAAGTGTAGTCGAGAAAACACTCGTCCACACTGACCTGTTCAATTTCCGGTGTCAGTGTGCGGAGAAAACCGACAAACTGTTTGCTGTGGCGGCTGTAAGAGTCGTGGTCAGGAGGAACGATAGTGAGTGTCGGACATTTTTTCAGGGCATTTGCCACCGGTTCTGCGGTGTGAATATGATACATGTTTTTTGCCGGCAGAGACTTTGCCAGAACGATCCCATGGCGGGTCTTGCGGTTGCCGCCGATGATCGCGGGAATCGTCCGGATATCCACGCTGTCCGGATTTGCCTGTAAGAGATCAATTGCGCTCCAGCTCAGATATGCGGAATTGACATCGATATGAAAAATGATGCGATCCATGAATGTCCTCCTTTCTGCGGATATCCGCATCTGTTACCAGAAAGTATGTTCTTATATAAAATTAAGTATACGTTAATTGGATCTCCGACGCAATCCATAACTTGGTTATTTGGGAAGAAAGAGGTATAATAGAAGCAACGCAATAGAAAAAGAGGAATAATCATGGACGGAATCAGTAAAAAAATATATCTGGAACTTCAGGCTCCGACCGAGGACGATAACCGGTCCGATCAGAGAAGGATCCAGGACGGATTAAAGGAACAGGGGATTGAGGCAAAAGTAAGCCTGCGGGTACTGCGAAAACTATATCCGCTGTGCGAAGAGGCAGAGTGGAAAGTGACCGTGTCGCTGGCGTGGGACGGTCAGACGTGGCATGGCGTGGATCTGGAAGCGGGAGATACCACCGGGTTACATTACGGTGTGGCGGTGGATCTGGGAAGCACCACCGTGGTTGCCCGTCTGGTGGACTGCGCGACAGGAAAGATCCTGGGCGAAACCAGCACGTTCAACGGGCAGATCCCCTATGGAACGGACATTCTGACCAGAATCTTTCACTGTCAGGAAGACCGTGGAACGCTGGAGATCCTTCGAAAAGCAGCGGCAACCAGCATTACCACCTGTGTGAGAGAACTGGAAGCACAGCAGCAGTTACCGGAAAACAGCTGTATCGCGATGGCAATCGGGGGCAATACAACGATGATTCATTTTCTGCTTGGGATGGATGCGTTCTGTGTCTTCCACACTCCGTATGCGGTGCACGCAGACCAGCCCGGATTTCTCCCGGCAAGAGATCTGGAACTGCCGGTGAAGGGATATGTTTACATTTATCCGGCAAAGTCCAATTACCTGGGCGGCGATATCATCAGCGGCATGGTGGCTACGGGAATCTATAAAAAAGAGAAGATCAACGCTTTTTTCGATATCGGAACGAACGGGGAACTCGTACTGGGGAACCGGGATTTTCTGTTATGCGGTGCGGGAGCTGCGGGACCTGCACTGGAAGGCGGTGTGGTAAAGACGGGCATGCGCGCGATGGAAGGCGCGGTGGATTGGGTAAAAATGGAAGATGGAGAACTGCACTGCCACGTGATCGGGGAGGCAACGGCGAAAGGAATCTGCGGATCCGGGATTGTGGATCTTCTGGCGGAATTGTTTTTGCATGGATGGATCGATATCCGGGGGATCTTACAGCCGGAGAAAAGCCGGTGGATCGTGGAGAAAGACGGGATGCTGGCGGTGAACTATGCACCGGAGCTGTATTTTTACCAGGGTGACATCGAAGAATTTATCCGCACAAAAGCGGCGGCATACACAATGGTGGCGATCATGCTGCGGGAGTCCGGGATCGAACTTTCGGAACTGGAAGGATTCTATGTGGCAGGCGCTTTTGGAAAACACGTGTCCAAAGAATCCGCGATCGCTATCGGCATGTACCCGGACATGGAACGGGATCGGATCATCCATGCGGGCAATTCTTCCCTGGAAGGTGCGGTATGTGCACTGCTGGATCGCGGTGTGGCAAAAGAAGTGGAGGAGATCCTGGAGAAAATGGTATATATCCAGTTCGCAGCGGTAGAAGATTTTCTGAATACAATGGTGGCAGCACAGGCACTTCCCCATACCGATCTGGAGCGGTATCCTACGGTGAAGGAGAAACTGGAACGGCTCCGAGAAGAAGAGAGAGCAGCGGATGTTCAGAAACAGAAATAAGAAGATTTGAATAAAAAATAAAAAACTTCAGCAGACAGAAGAAAGCTATTGTGTCTGCTGGAGTTTTTTTATGGAGTAAAGAAACCAAGATTATATTGCAGAATTTTCCTTTGCCATTCGTTTCAGTTCCGGCATTACCGTACACAGCATCACGATGAAGCAGGCGCTTCCGCCAAGCACATTGGATACCGGTTCTGCGAGGAAGACACCGTCACTTCCCATATGGAACAGATACGGAAGGATGTAGGTAAGCGGAACCACGATAATGACCTTGCGAAGCAGAGAGAAGAAAATCGCAAATTTTTTCTTGCCCAGTGACTTGAACATCGTCTGTCCCACATACTGGAGTGCCTGAAAAACAAAGGCTCCGAAGTACAGTTTCAGTGCCGGGATCGCATCGGTGATCAGCGCCTGGTCGGAACTGAAGATACCGATCAGGAAACGCGGTGCAAACAGGATCACGCCCCAGGCGAGCAGTGTATACAGGATCGCCATCACGCTCATGGTGAGCCAGGACTGGAACACTCTCTTAGGCCGGCGTGCGCCATAGTTATAACTGATGACCGGGGAGGAACCTTCGGTAATGGCATGGATCGGTGTATCGATGATCTGTCGGATACTCGATACGATCGTCATCACGGAGATATACAGATCGCCTCCGGTGACCGAAAGTACATTGTTGCAGCAGATCGTTACCAGACTGTTGGTAAGCTGCATGATAAAACCTGCGGTTCCGAGGCTGATAATATTTTTTGCCCGCTTTCCGCAGTCACGGATCTCTTCTTCGGACAGAAGACGGACTTTCAATTCGGTCTTTTTCCGCAGAAAATACAGGACAAACGCTGCAGAAAGAATCTGTGATAACACCGTAGCGATCGCCGCACCGCGGATACCGAGTCCGAACACAAAGATAAAAACCGGATCCAGGATCAGGTTGGCAATTGCACCGATCGCTACAGAAAACATCCCTGTGGTGGCGTATCCCTGCGCATTGATAAATGGATTCATACCGGTAGAAACCATAGAAGGAAAAGTTCCGATCAGATAAATCATCAGATAAGGATACGCGTAGATCAGTCCGTTTTCCGAACTTCCGAACAGAAGCAGAATCGGTTTCGCAAAGATCATACCGACAGCCATCAGAAGCAGGGCACAGACACAGATCAGAAAGAATGAGGTGTTCATGATCATCGAAGCCTCTTTCGTATCTTTTCTTCCACGCTCGATCGAAAAAAGCGGCGCACCGCCGGAACCGAAGAGGTTACTGAAAGCAAGAATAATCGTAATGATCGGAAAACACAGCCCGACAGCTCCAAGCGCTGTGGTTCCCACATCCGGGATCCTTGCAATATAGATTCGGTCCACAATATTGTAGAGCAGGCTTAAAACCTCCGCCACAAGCATCGGAATGGAAGCCCGCAAGATATTATCGGTGATTTTCCCATGTTCAAAGTCAATCTGTTTCATGATAAAACTCCTTTGCGTATGAGGTAGATGATGCAGGTATATGCGTTGTGCTACCGCCATGCATCTGTGTAAAATTTAGGTAAATTGCTGTTGCGCTTTTAGTGTAGCACAGATTATAATATATGAAAAATATTGTTTTTATATAAATAAAAAATAATTTCTATATAGATATGAGAAAGGAAAACGGAGGAAACTATGGAGATCAAACAGCTGGAATATTTTCGGGCAATTGTAGATGAGGGAACCATCAGCGGTGCGGCCAGAGCCCTGCATATGACACAGCCGCCGCTTAGTTATCAGATGAAAATGCTGGAAGAAGAACTGCAGGTACGCCTGTTTGTACGGGGGAGCAAACATATCCGGCTGACAGAGGCGGGAAAAGCACTGTATGTGCGGGCGGAAAGTCTTCTTACCATGACTGATATTACGAAAAGAGAAGTGATCAAAGTTAGCCAGGCAACGACGATCCATCTCGGCGTGACGCCATCCACGGTGAATATGATGGCAAAATATCTGGTAAAATACACCAGTCATCATCCGGACATTCGTTTTGTGATCCATGATGGATCCACCTTTACATTAAAAGACGAACTGGAAAACGGAATCCTTGATGTAACGACACTTCGTACTCCTATTGCTTTAAATGGATTCTGTTCCAAACTGCTGAAACAGGAACAATTGCTGGCGATGGTTCCACAGGGGCAGGCAGAAGCAGGATGCCGGGAACTGACACTGGAAGAACTGGCGGGACATCATCTGATCCTTTCCAAGCGTCACAGAAAGTATGTGCTGTCCATTTTTGAAAAACACGGCCTGTCCAGCGATGTTTATTATGAATGTGAGGATGCAAGAACAGCCATGAGCCTGGCAGCCAGCGGACTGGGGACAGCGATTCTTCCGGCGTCTATGAAAGATCAGTCGGAAAAAATCTGTCCGGTTCCGATCAGAGAGAAGGAACTGACGACGGATGTTCTGCTGGTGTGGAGAAACGAAGAACATTCGGATGTAGTAGAATCCTTTATTCGTGAGTTTTAAGTTCCCTTACAGGGAAAATTGTGGTATGATTAAAAAAATGTGTCAGGACACATTCTTTGTTATCCAATAACAAACAGGAATAAAAACTTGTATTAACCAAGATAATATGATAGAATGATAAGCTGCGATAAGGATGAGAGATATGAAGAACATAGTATTAATCGGAATGCCCGGAGTCGGAAAAAGTACCATTGGAGTAATTCTTGCAAAAGAATTGGGATATCAGTTTGTAGACGCAGATCTGCTGATTCAGGAGCAGGAGAAGAGATTATTAAAAGAAATTATCAGTGAAGAGGGCATCGAAGGCTTTATTGCAATTGAAAATCAGGTGAATGCTTCGATCGAAGCGGACCGCACAGTAATTGCCACAGGAGGCAGCGTGGTATACGGAAAAGAGGCTATGGAGCATCTTGGAGAGATTGCCACGGTCATTTATCTGAAACTTTCTTACAAAGCCCTGAGAAAACGTCTGGGCAACCTGAAGAACCGCGGCGTGGTTTTACGGGACGGACAGACATTGAAGGACCTGTATGAAGAGCGTGTGGTACTGTATGAAAAATATGCAGATATCACAATTGATGAGGAAAATAAAAATTTAGAGGAGACTTTACAGAGTATTATCGATACGCTGTAAAAGTATTTGGAAAAGTTCAGTGGACAATATGAACAAAAAGATAAGAAATCTTTAAAATTTATTTACAAAGACTTTGATTTGTTATAACATAAAAATGAATGAGAGGGCTTATCGGGACTTGTATTGGGCTGAATAAAACATAGAGGTGAACTATGGATCAGTATATTATTAAGGGTGGAAACCCGTTAGTTGGAGAAGTAGAGATTGGCGGAGCAAAGAATGCAGCACTTGCGATTCTGGCAGCCGCTATTATGACAGATGATACCGTCCGGCTGGAAAATCTTCCGGATGTCAATGATATAAATGTACTTTTAGAGGCCATCGGAGGAATCGGAGCAAAGGTGGAGCGTGTAGACCGCCACACTGCAGTGATCAACGGTTCCACGATCGGTGATATCAGTGTAGATTACGAATATATTAAGAAAATCCGTGCATCCTACTATCTGTTGGGCGCACTTCTTGGAAAATACAAAAAAGCAGAAGTACCTCTGCCAGGTGGCTGTAACATCGGAAGCCGTCCGATCGACCTGCATCTGAAGGGATTCCGTGCCCTGGGTGCGACTGTTGATATCAAATACGGTGCCATCGTGGCATCCGCACCGAATGGACTTCACGGAACCCATATTTTCATGGACACCGTGTCAGTAGGTGCAACGATCAATATTATGATGGCAGCTTCCATGGCAAAGGGAAACACCATCATTGAAAATGCAGCAAAAGAACCGCATGTGGTAGATACCGCGAACTTCCTGAACAGCATGGGTGCCAATATCAAGGGTGCCGGTACGGATGTGATCCGTATCCGTGGTGTGGAAACACTGCACAGTACCACATATTCTATCGTACCGGATATGATCGAGGCGGGAACCTATATGTTCGCTGCAGCGGCAACACGGGGTGATATTCTGATCAAGAATGTGATTCCGAAGCATCTGGAAGCGATCACCGCAAAATTAGAAGAGATCGGATGCGAGGTAGAAGAATTTGACGATGCAGTCCGTGTGATCTCGGCAAAGAAACTGCGCAGAACTCATGTAAAGACACTGCCGTATCCGGGATATCCTACCGATATGCAGCCGCAGATCGCCGTGACACTGGCGCTGGCAACCGGAACCAGTATCGTCACAGAGAGTATCTTTGAAAACCGCTTCAAATATGCGGACGAGCTTACCCGTATGGGCGCTTCTGTGAAAGTAGAAGGCAATACAGCGATCATTGACGGCGTGGAAAAACTGACAGGAGCAAGAGTCAGCGCACCGGATCTTCGTGCAGGTGCGGCACTGGTAATCGCCGGACTGGCAGCAGAAGGAATTACGATCGTAGATGATATCGTATATATCCAGCGTGGATATGAGGATTTTGAAGGAAAACTGAGAAGCCTGGGCGCAGAGATCGAACGTGTGACCAGTGAAAAAGAAATTCAGAAGTTTAAACTGAGAATCGGGTGACAGAAGAACCGAAAAGGGGGGCCTGACTCCCGTATACATAAGAGGGGTGTTGTCAGAAGGCGGCATCCCTTGTTTACTTTCCGGAAAATTAATTTCGTTCGTAACTGTTCAGTACCTTCACAGTTACGAGCCAAAATGCATTTAAAATCACCTTCGGTGACGGCATTTTGGCTTGTATGTCTCGGGATTTTGGCATATTCATGCCAAAACGCCTCGCGGAATACTACCTACTGAATAGTTACTTTCGTTCTTCTATTCATACATTTTATCAATAACTGTGCCGGTACAGGGCAGTTATATTTTGACAAGAAACAGGCAGTATGATACACTTAAAAAGATTATGGATAACTATAAAAATAAGTAACTGTGAAAGTCTCAGACAGTTACAGATTTGATAGAAAAAGCAGAGGTGAGTACAGTGGATAAGACAGAATACCATTTGAAATTGGAGGAAATCAACAGACTTGTGGACGCACAGGATTATGAAGGGGCTCTTACGATTGCCGATTCCATCGATTGGCGCAGAGTAAAGAGTGTGCGGACATTGTGTATGGTAGCAGATATCTACGAAGTGAATGGTGAGCTGGAACAAAGCATGAAGATGCTGCAGCTGGCATACAAACGTTCATCCATCGGAAAGATGATTCTGTACCGTCAGGTGGAACTGGCTTTGAAGATGGGGTTAAATGATGATGCTGTAAAATATTATAATCAGTATCTGGAAACGGCATCCAACGATACCTCCAAATACATTCTGAAATACAAGATTTACAAAGCAAAGAAAGCACCTCTGGAAGATCAGATTGAGATCCTGGAGGAGTATAAAGAACGGGAATATACGGAACGCTGGGTATACGAACTGGCAAAGCTGTATAAGAAAGCAGGACAGGAAAAGAAATGTATCGAAACCTGTGACGATCTGGTTCTGTGGTTTGGCGAGGGTAAATATGTAACCAAGGCGATGGAACTGAAGATGACTTATACACCGCTGTCACCGTCCCAGAAAGAGAAATATGAGAAGGCGAAAGCGGCTGGAGAGACCAGTGCGAAACCGCAGCAGACGGAAGAAGTGAAAAATACGATTCTGCCGGGGGTATCTGCGGCAGCGATGGCAAATCTTCAGAAAGCGGAAGAAGTACGGGAACAGGCGCAGGAAGAAGCAGCGGCAACTGTGGAGGATGCACAGGGAACCACGGAAACGGTAACCGTTGTGGAGACAGAGCCTGTAAGACCGGAGCCGGAGATTCCTCATATTGATACCGAAAAGCTTCAGGAACGTCTTTCCAAGAGCTTCCAGGAGATTCTTTCCGGATTCAACCGTACCAAGGCGGTAGATGCTTTTGAGGCACTGGGAAGAGCCGCAGGAGCAGAGGTTCCACAGGAACCGCAGGAGGAAGAAAATATTGAAGATTATCATGTACAGGATCTCGAACCGGAGGCTGTAAACGAAGGCATTATCTCTGCGGATAGCGGGGTTGCCGGCGTGAGCAGAACCGAGATGGACGAACTGGAAATGATAGAAAAACCGAAGGTGGAAAAACCGGAGGATAAAGAAATTGTCAGTGTACAGGAAGTAGATCTGGATGCGTTGTTTGCAGAGACTTCTTCTTCCCTGGCAAAAGAAGCGGGCGGAGAAGTACCGGCAGAGGAATCTGCGGAAGAACCGACCGTGGAAGAGGTAACGACAGAAGAGATCATCGGGGAACCGGAAGATGTGGTCGCCGAGGAAACCGTGGATGCATCCGGTGCGGTTCTGGAAGAAGAAACTGTTGCAGAGCCGGAGGATGTAATCATTGAAGAACCGGCAGTGGAAGAGACAGAATCAGAACTGACAGATACGGCTGAAGAAGAACCGGAGACAGAAGCTATTGTGGAAGAACCGGAAGAGATTCCGGCAGAAACTGTAGAAGAGGAAAACGTCGAAGAAGACACGATTCAGGAGGTACCGGAAGAAAAATCAGCAGAAGATATCGCCGCAGATGAAGCTATGGCAGCTTTTGAAGCGAGTCTTTCCAATATTTCTCTGGACTTCGGAGAAGAAAACGGGGATTCGACGGAAGTGCCGGAAGCAGCGGACGCGGAACCGGAAGCGCCTGTGGAAGTAACGGAAGAACAGGCTGCTGAAGAAGAAACGGTCACAGAACCGGAAGAGTCAGAGGAAACGGAAGATCTGGATGCAACGAGAATCATTCTTGATATAACAGCACAGAGCGCAGAGCAGGAGACGCCGGGAGAAACACAGGAATTTAATCTGGAAAAAGAACTGCGGGCAGCTCTTGGAAGCCTGGAAGTATTCCAGGAGCAGAAAGAGGAACAGCAGCCGGTAAGTCTGGAACTGGAACCGGAGACAACGTCTGTAGAAGAAGTTACTTTTGCGGATGAGAAAACAGAACCGTCGGCAGAAGAAAATATTGCAGAAGAATCACATACAGAAGCCGATGACACCGACGAAGAAGAGCCGGAGGAGACAGAGAACGATCATATCGAAAAGATGCTGGCAGAAGCAGAGCTGCAGCCGGATATCAGTGATATGACGGTAGAACGAGAGACGCCGGAGGAAAAACGCCAGCGGATCCTGAACAATACCAGACCGGAACGTCTGACCGCAGAACAGAAACAGCTGTTTTCCTATTTTGCAAAAGTACCTGGTATGGATGAACAGATCCTGGATGCGATCCAAGGAGCGTATGAACACGCGAGTGAGAAGACCTCTCATCGTGGAAATATCGCGATCATGGGAAGCCACGGAACAGGAAAAACCCGTCTGAGCGAAGGACTTGTGAAAGCGATCTGTAAAGAACTGGGTCTGAAAGCAGTCAAATACGCAAACTTGGATGCGTCTGACATCAACAGAAAAGATCCGGCAACCATCATCAGCAAGATGGCAGGAGGATTTCTTCTGATCGAGCGTGCAAGCTTTATGACACCGGAGACCATCGAGAAACTTTCTCAGGCGATGGATTTCCGTACAGACAGTCTGATTCTTCTGATCGAGGATGACAAAGCGAACATGCGTAAGATGCTGGCAGATTATCCGGAGTTTGCAGAGAAATTCGAAACGGTGATCTCGATCCCGGTATTTACTAACGATGAGCTGGTAACCTTTGCAAGAACGTATGCAAGAGAAAATGGTTTCCGGATGGATGAGATGGGTGTACTTGCCCTCTATACCATGATCGGTGACAACCAGAAAGAAGACGAACCGATCACCGTCGGAAAAGTAAAAGAGATGGTAGACGGAGCGATCCGAAAAGCAAGCGGCGTCAAATTGGGAAGAAAACTTTCCAAACGTCACACGGATGCAGAAGGACGGATTCTTCTTTACGAAAAGGATTTTGACTTATAAAAGAACACGTAACTGTTCAGTACCTTCACAGTTACAAGAACATGACAATATGGGGCATGGCGACAGAAAGCTATGCCCTGTTTTTACGCGAGCAACGAGTCAAAGTCCGTGCTTGCACGAGATTTTGACGACTGTCGCGATAATCAAAAATTGATCCACTGGATCAATTTTTGATATGCGAGCAACGAGAAAATAAAAGAGAAAGGAAAAACTATGAGTAAGAGAGAGCCTTACCTTGGCAATCCCCAGGCAACCATCGCCGTGCTGAATAAATACGGCTTTACATTTCAGAAAAAGTTCGGGCAGAACTTTCTGATCGATACCCATGTGCTGGATAAGATCATCCGTGCAGCGGAGATTACCGAAGATGATTTTGTCCTGGAGATCGGACCGGGAATCGGAACGATGACACAGTATCTGGCATATGCGGCGAGAGAAGTATGTGCGGTAGAGATCGACAAAAGCCTGATTCCGATTCTGGAGGATACGCTGAGTGATTATGATAATGTAACCGTGATCAATGAAGATATTCTGAAAGTGGATATCGCAAAACTGGCAGAAGAGAAAAATGGCGGCCGCCCGATCAAGGTGGTTGCAAACCTGCCGTATTATATCACAACACCGATCATCATGGGGCTGTTTGAGAGTCATGTGCCGGTGGAATCCATCACTGTCATGGTACAGAAAGAAGTAGCGGACCGGATGCAGGTAGGACCGGGAACGAAAGATTACGGGGCACTGTCGCTGGCAGTACAGTATTATGCAGAGCCGTATATCGTGGCAAATGTTCCGCCGAACTGTTTTATGCCAAGACCGAAGGTGGGAAGTGCGGTCATTCGTCTAACCCGCCATGCACAGACACCGGTGCAGGTGGAAAATGAGAAGCTGCTGTTTCAGATCATTCGTGCTTCGTTTAACCAGAGAAGAAAGACCCTGGCGAATGGGCTGAAGAATTATGAGGGATTGTCGTTTGAAAAAGAGACGATAGAGGCTGCGATCGCAGAATGTGGATTTTCTCCGTCGGTGAGAGGGGAAGCCCTTTCCCTGGAAGAATTTGCAAAACTTGCAAATGTGCTCGGACGTGCCAAATAAAAAAGTAAAATAAAAACGTGTTGACCAGAACGAGGAAATTCCGGTCAACACGTTTTAATTTTATTTTTAAAGGAAGGAGTGTCGATTTTCATCGACATATGAAAAAGAAAAGTTATAAAATAATTTGTATTAATTATTTTATGGTTATAGTATATCCGGGAAATGTGAGAAAACCGTGTTGAAGTTGTGAAGATTTTATGAATGAATGGGAAAAGATTTATGAATATGTGTATCACAGAAAAAAAGTGTGTTATACTACGGAGTATCAGTCGGAGAGAGGACTGAAAGAACAATTCCGAGAGGATAAGAAGAAAAAAGAGAGGTAATAAAGATGAAGATAAAGAGAATCATGGCAGGAATGTTGGCAGCAATAACCGTACTGGGAAGTCTTGCGGCGCCGATGAGTGTAAAGGCAGATCAGATTGATGCGCCGTATCTGGCACTGGGTGCGGATCTGAACGAGACAGAAAAATCTACGGTATTAAGTCTGCTGGAGATCAATGAAGCGGACCTGAGCCATTATCAGGTCATCACCGTGACAAATGCGGACGAACACAAATATCTGGATTCCTATCTGGATTCCAGCGTGATCGGAACCAGAGCACTTTCCTCCGTACTGATCGAAAAGAAGGACAAAGGAAACGGGATCAAAGTGACCACCAACAATATCACCTACTGTACGACCGGTATGTATCAGAATGCACTGGCAACCGCCGGCGTGACGGATGCAGATGTGCATGTGGCAGGACCGTTCAACATCTCCGGAACGGCAGCTCTGGTAGGTGCAATGGAAGCCTACAGCAATATGACCGGTGAGACGCTGAAAGCGGAAAATGCAGACGCAGCCACGGAGGAACTGGTAACGACCAGTGATCTGGGAGAGTCGATCGGAGATAAGGAACAGGCGGAAGAACTGGTCGGAGCGGTAAAAGAAGCAGTTGTCTCCAACGATCTGTCTGATCCGGAAGAGATCGAAGCGGTTGTAGATGACGCTGCAAAAGAAATGGACATTCAGCTGTCAGACGAGGATAAACAGAAGATCGTAAGCCTGATGCAGAAGATCAGCAGCCTGGATCTGGATGTGGATGCGTTAAAAGAGCAGGCAAAAGATCTGTACAATAAACTGGAGAGCCTGGATCTGAACATCAATCAGGAGCAGGTCAAAGGATTTTTTGATAAGATCGTAAGCTGGTGCAAGAACCTCTGGAGTTCTATCTTTGGATAATGTGTTGAAAAATTCCGGAAAATAAAAAGAAAATGACGGATGATTTGACGAATTAACAGGATGAAGTGAAAAAGCAAAAACAACAGAACAGTGTAAAGTGTCATAAAAACAAAGAAAAAAGAAAAATGAATTGTGCAAATTAACCATAAATTCATATTGCGTTCATAATTTGTTCATAAACTGTTGCTATGATAATAACAGTTCCGAAAGGAACATCTCAAAATTGTTTGTAATGGGTTCATTACACATAGAATTTTTTCATAATAATAGCCCGGGTACTGAGAGGTATCCGGGCACTCCTCATTTTATGGAGGATATTTGTCTTCACGAAGCCATCAAGGTTGACACAGGCATGGAATAGAAATTATGGGATGTAAATAAGGAGTAACTGTTTTAAACAGCTACTCCTCTTTCTTTTCCTCGGCTTCCTCTGATTTCTGAATCGCTTCTTTTTGAATCGCTTCGTTCAGAGAAAGCATCTTTTCATCCAGTTCGGCTACAAACTCTGCACAGGCGCGGAGATCCCGGCTGATATATTCCGGTGCACTGCCCTCGAATTTGTAATAGATCTTATGCTCCAGGCTTGCCCAAAAATCCTGGGCGATGGTGCGGATCTGTACTTCCACGGTGATATCCACGACACGGTCGGAAAGATGAACCGGGACGGCTACCAGCATATGGTAGCTGCGGTATCCGCTGACTTTTGGATGGGTAAGATAGTCGGTCAGCTCCACCACACGCAGATCGGACTGTTTTGCCAGCATATCGGCGATCCGGTAAATGTCCTGAGTAAATGAACAGATGATACGGATACCGGCGATATCTTTGATATATTTTAACATATTTTCCAGGGTGACTTCATGTCCCTGGCGCTTTAACTTCTTGACGATACTTTTCGGTTCCTTGATCCGGGACTTCACATGTTCGATCGGATTGTAATTATGAATATGGATGAATTCCTCATTCAGAATATCAATCTTTGTGGACATCTGGCGAAGTGCGGCATCGTAGAGAAACATCATGGTTTCCCAGGAGTCCGCATCGTCGAGAATCTGTGATACATATTTTAATGCGTCCATATATTTTCTCTATACTTTCTGATTTTTTATATTTTTATTTTTCGATTCCCGGGCGGGCAGGAAGTCCCTGATCAAAAGGATGTTTGATCTTACGGATCTCGGAGACATAATCGGCAAGTTCCACCAGTTCATCACTTGGCTGCTGACCGGTCAGGATGACTTCGAGATGTTCCGGTTTTTCCTTTTTCAGATAATCCAGAAGAATCTGCTCATCGAAGAGTCCGGCGCGGATCGTATAGATCAGTTCATCGAAAAACAGAAGATCGTAGTCTTCTTCGGCAGCTTTTGCTGTAATTTTCCGGAACTGTTTTTCATAGTAGGTTTTCCGTTCCAGTTTCTCGGAAAGCGTCATCTGAAAACTGAACTTTTCCTGCTCCAGTCCGTTGACAAAAGTAATGTTCGGAACCTGCTGCAGAACATTTCGCTCGCTGGTCTTATTATTTTTCATAAATTGATAGATCAGTACTTTATATCCATAACCTGCGGCACGGGTACAGAGTCCCATCGCAGTAGTAGTCTTTCCTTTTCCATCCCCGCAATATACATGTACATAACCTAAATTGTCTTTCATGATAAACACCTCCAAACAGTAATATGTCACGTTCATCGCTGTTAATATTCAGTATACAGGAAAACCGGCAAAGATGCCAGTGAAAGGAGCGCAGAAGAGGAAGGTTTAAGAAAATTTTTAGAAATCCGGTGATTCCCTGCTGTCAGCATAAAAAAATAACCCCGGCTGCAAACTGTCAGCCGGGGTTGAGTTCCTTTTAAATCTTAACCGAAATATCTTTTCAGCAGACCTTCGAAAGCTTTTCCGTGTCTTGCTTCGTCTTTTGCCATTTCATGAACGGTGTCATGGATTGCATCCAGGTTTGCAGCTTTTGCACGTTTCGCCAGATCGAATTTTCCTTCGGTTGCGCCGTGCTCAGCATCTACACGCATTTCCAGGTTTTTCTTTGTGCTGTCGGTTACAACTTCACCTAACAGTTCAGCGAATTTTGCTGCATGTTCAGCTTCTTCGTAAGCAGCTTTTTCCCAGTACAGACCGATTTCCGGATATCCTTCTCTGTGAGCTACACGAGCCATAGCCAGGTACATACCGACTTCAGAACATTCACCTTCGAAGTTTGCTCTCAGGTCAGCCAGGATGTCTTCCGGAACGCCCTGTGCAACACCTACTACATGTTCAGCAGCCCATGTTTTTTCTCCGCTCTGCTCTTTGAACTTGGAAGCTGGTGCTTTACAAACCGGACAGACTTCCGGTGCGGTTTCTCCTTCGTAAACATATCCACATACAGTACAAACAAATTTTTTCATGGTCATATTCTCCTTTTCTTTTTTGTAGTTTATCTTGAAAACGGATTCCCTATACGGTGAATCGCTTTCTTGAGTTCGAATTAATAATAGTAATCATTACTGATATTAGATTAACATATTGCTTCCTGTTTGTCAAGATGATTTTAAAACTCTTTTGTTCTTTTCGTTTTGTTCCTCTGACAATCCAGGAAGCGTTTACATCGTATCTTTTTTCAGACAGTCGGGACAGATTCCATAGAAGTTTGTCACATGTCCCAGAATCTTTCCTTCAAAATGTTGTGCGGCCAGATCCTCCGGTTCTTTCATGTATTCCAGATCCAGATCCATCACCTGATGGCAGCGGGTGCAGATTACATGATAATGAGGGGTGACCTGTCCGTCGAAGCGGTCAGCACTATCGCCGGTACAGATTTTCTGAATCTCTCCGATATCTGCCAGCAGCGCCAGGTTACGGTAGACGGTTCCGAGACTGATGTTCGGATAAATCTTGCGTAACTGATGATAGACGGTGTCAGCCGTAGGATGATCGGTACGTGTCATCAGAAATTCTTTGATGGATTCCCGTTGACGGCTGTATTTCAGAGTTGCCATTACGATCCTCCCTTCTCGATTAATAACAGTAATTGTTACTAATACTAATATAAAATAAAACGGAGAAAATGTCAAGCGATTTCTCCGTTTTATTTAAAAAATTCTTATTCAAAATCGTTACGTTCGCAGAACAGATCAAACACGGCATTGATCAGGTCTTCGTCATCCAGACCTTCGAATTCCATTTCATCCAGATCGAGATTTTCGGAAGTGATCCGCAGGATATGAACCGGTTCATCGTCACCGCCATCGGCAGGATAGAGAACAGCAAATTCCTGATCTTCGTATTCCACAATATCGAGAAGTTCAAAACGAACAGATTCGCCGTACTGGTCTGTCAGAGTAATAATATTTGGTTCCATAAGGGCCTCCTTTGTAAACGGTATACATGTTATTTTATCTCGTTGATTATAGTACAGATTTGGAGTTTTGAAAAGCGTTCGGTATAAAAATGCAAGGTATAAAAGTGTCGAGCGAAAAACAGAGAAACAAGTAGTATTCAGGACATATTTCTGGTATATTAAAAGAAGAAACAGGGGAGGAGTTGGAGATTATTTTTAAGAAGAAAAAGCAGAATCCCGGAGGAAGCTATGTAGGAGCAATTGCGGTATTTATCCTGGCGATTATCATCGGTCTGGTTTCCTTTTTTGTGACAGCACAGAGAACGATCGAGAGCAGTTCGCAGGAGAGAATGAGAAACAATGTGGCGAGACAGAGCGAACATCTCCGAACCATTTTAAATATTCATTATTCGTATCTGGAAGGCATTGCAGAGAAGATGGGAGAGGGCGGAGACCTTCTCAGCGAGGAAAATATGCAGATGCTGACAACATTTCAGGAGAGTACCGCGCTGGATCGCACGGCGCTGATTCAGCCGAATGGTGATGCACACTACGATAATGGACTGGTAAAAAATGTGGCACACCGGAGATACTTTAAGGAAGGGATCAGCGGCAGCCGTACGTTGAGTGATCCGCTTGAGAGCAGTGTGGATCAGGAGACGAAGGTAGTTCTTGGCGTTCCGGTTTTTCATGAGGAAATGGTCATTGGTGTTCTTGGCAGTTCCTATAATGTCGGTGAATTGAGCCGTATGCTGTTTGATGATCTGTTTTCGGGAAAAGGATACAGCCTGATCGTTACCAGAGATGGTGAGATCATTGCCCATGACGGCGATGCGACAGATTACAAGCTTTCTTATGGAGATAATATTTTTGAATTTTACAAATTCAAGAAAATAGGACAGGGACACAGCATCGAAGAAATTTCACAGGATTTCAACGAAGGAAAGGAAGGACTGATCCGGTTAAGAGGTTATGCGGACAGTTCCGACCGCTATCTGGCATATGCGCCGCTGGGAATCAATGACTGGATGATCTGCTATGTTGCACCGGTGACCGTTGCACAGCAGTCGTATGCGTTCGTGGAGCAGTATGAATTTATCTTTCTGGGATGCTTTAGCGTTCAGGTTTGTATCCTGATCTTCTACATCATACGGAAAAACCGTCAGAAAACAGAAGAAATCCTCCGTTCCGCCCGGACGGATGAACTGACGCAGGTATATAACAGAAAATACGCGGAATCGTATACGGAGCGGATTCTGAACGAAAATCATGGAGAGAGGCAAAGCGCATTCTTTATCATGGATGTAGATAAGTTTAAAGAGGTCAACGATGTATACGGACATACCGTGGGCGATGCGGTGCTGCATACGTTTGGCGAACTGCTGAACAGACAGTTCCGGGAAAACGACATTGTGGGCCGGATCGGCGGTGACGAGTTTACCGTCCTGATGTGGAACGTAAGCAGTCGTGAGGCAGTCCGAAGCAAAGCGGAAAAACTGCTGGAGGAGACGAAGAAGCTTGCATTTGCTGAGATGGATGGAAAAGGAATCACAATCAGCATCGGAATCGCTCTGTACCCGGAACACGGAAACACCTACATGGAACTGTACCGAATCGCGGATCAGGCACTTTATGAGACCAAGCGGGGTGGACGGAACGGATATACCATTTGCGGTGAATCTCGAAGAAATTTACCGCGGTAACGTAAAAAAGGGATTGCACACGGGGAAGAGAAGTGCTATGATATAAAAAAGCAGAACAAAGGGGTTCGGATGAATCCATTGTTCTGCTTTTTTCTTTATAGATAAGAGAAACTTATAAGCAGTCTGGAATGAGAGGAGAGGATTATTATGAAAAAATTCATGGAGAAATTCAGAGAGGCTGTAAGAAAATATGAGGAGCTGCTGGCGTATGCACAGGGAGAATTTATCGTTCCTTATCATTCAGGGGCGGGGATGATCGGGTATTATTATAGTCCGGTTCCGTTTGTGAAGTAGAGATTTTGTAAAAGGGGATGCCGGGAGACGCGGCATCCCCTTTTACAATTTTTCAATTACCAAAGCTCCGCCAGTTCATAAATCAGTTTCTCGGTTTTCTCCCAACCCAGGCAAGGATCCGTAATCGATTTTCCATAGCAGTGCTCACTCACCTTCTGAGCGCCGTCTTCGATATAACTCTCGATCATCAGTCCCTTCACCAGTTTGTGAACATCCTCCGAAACCTTGCAGCTGTGCATAACATCCTTACTGATACGGATCTGTTCTGCGAAGCGTTTGCCGGAGTTGGAGTGGTTGGTGTCTACGATGACAGCCGGGTTGACCAGTTTTGTCTGCGCGGACTCATTGACTTCCTGATAATGTTCCAGAAGATTTTGCAGGTCCTCGTAATGGTAGTTTGGCATATTTCTTCCGAATTTGTCTACATAACCACGAAGAATCGCATGTGCATAAGGATTGCCGGGAGTTTTTACTTCCCATCCACGGTACAGGAACATGTGACCGTGCTGTGCGGCGATGATGGAGTTCATCATAACGGAGATATCTCCGCCGGTTGGGTTCTTCATACCTGCCGGGATGCCGACGCCGCTGGCGGTCAGACGGTGCTGCTGGTCTTCGACGGAACGGGCACCGATGGCAACGTAAGATAACAGATCGGATAAATATCTGTGGTTCTCCGGATACAGCATCTCATCTGCACAGGTAAAACCGGTCTCGTTGACCGCTCTGGTGTGCAGATCGCGGATCGCGATGATACCCTTTAACATATCTTCTTTTTTCTCCGGATCCGGCTGGTGCAACATTCCCTTATAGCCCATGCCGATCGTTCTCGGTTTGTTTGTATAGATACGCGGAATCATAAAAATCTTATCTGCGACCTTATCCTGTACGGTACGAAGCCGACTGATGTAATCAATTACCGCATCTTCATTGTCCGCGGAGCAAGGTCCGATGATCAGCAGAAGACGGTCATCTTTTCCCTCGAAGATTTCCCGGATCTGTTTGTCGCGATCTTCTTTGATTGCTGCTATCTTTTCACTTACCGGAAACTGCTCTTTTAACTCCTTCGGGGTTGGCAGTTTTCGTAAGAATTCCATATCCATTTCCATAATTTCAAAAGCCTCCATAAAAAATAAAGAATTTTGCACTTCAACGCGTTGCAGTGCGAATCTGCTTATAATCATACTTGGTTACAGATGATTCGTCAACCCTTTTTTGAAATTTAATTACTCAATCTGCCATTTACAAATTTCGTAACTCTTCAGTACTCTCACAGTTACGAGCCAAAATGCATTTCTAATCACCTTCGGTGATGGCATTTTGACTTGTATGTTTCGGGATTTTGGCAAAAAACATGGCCACCGACTGAATTGTTATCTGTTTTCTTCAAAATCATGTTCATAAAAAATACCGGGAGCTTTTCAGATTTTACAGAGAAAAGCATCCGGTGGGACAAACATATTATGCTTTTTTCCCGGAGGGAAGCTGTGCCAGAATGATCGCTGCAAACATCAGCACACATCCTGATAACTCCCGTGCGGAAAGCTTCTGATTCAGAAGGATCCAGCCTGCCAGTACCGAGATGCAGGATTCCAGACTTAAGATCAGAGAAGCCACAGTCGGGTTCATATCTTTCTGTCCGATGATCTGCAGGGTGTACGCAACACCGCAGGACATCACACCGGCATAAAGAATCGGTGCCCAGGCGGCAAAGATATCTGCCAATACGATAGGTTCCGTAAAGACAGCCGGGATCGCACATAAGAATCCGCAGACAAAAAACTGGATACAGGACATTTTCACACCGTCAACCTTGGGCGAAAAATAGTCGATTACCAGAATATGTAAGGAAAACAGCAGGGAACATACCATGACCAGCAGATCCCCTTTTCCAACGGAAAAACCGTCTGTGATGCAAAGCAGATACAGTCCTGCCAGTGCAAGTGCAACAGCGATCCAGATGGTGGCGCCGCATTTTTTACTCAGAAAGAAATGGCCAAGAATCGGAACGATAACAATATAGCAGGCAGTGATAAATCCTGCACGTCCGACCGTTGTATACTGGATGCCCATCTGCTGAAAACTGCTGGCAAGTGCCAGAAGAATACCGCAGCAGACACCGCCGAGAATCAGTGTACCGGTCTGTTCTACCTGTTGTTGAGGCGATGGCAGTTCCTCTTTTTGGGCAGATTTTCTGTGATCCAGAAAGAAAATGCATGGAATCAGGACGATTCCTCCGATGATGCTTCGAATAGCGTTGAAAGTAAACGGACCCACGTGATCCATACCAACGCTCTGGGCTACGAAAGCCACACCCCAGATGGTGGCTGTCAGCAGCAGAAGCAGAGAATTTTTAAGCTGTGTCTTTTTCATAAAATCCCTTCCCTTCATAGTAATATCGGTAAAAGACAACTGTTCAACAGACACACAGATACCAAACAGCGTAACATATGCAATCATATCATGAGAAAAGAAAAAAAGGAAGCAAGAATAAGGAGGGTTCAGATACTTTTTGGAGATTTTTGGGGGTTTTCTATTGATAAATATTATCATTAAGGATAAAATCTACATAGTTGTCGGGAGGATTTTGAGATTCTGGAAACCTTCGGACGGATGACAGCAAGAAAATAAAGAAAAGAGGAATGCAGTCATGACATTAAGAGATTTACCGGTAGGAAAGACAGCAACGATTCGCTCGGTAGGCGGAGAAGGGGCGCTGCGTCAGCATTTTCTGGATATGGGACTGATCCCACAGGGAGAGGTAACAGTAGTAAAGTACGCTCCCATGGGAGATCCGGTGGAACTGCGGATTCACAGTTATGAACTGACACTGCGTCTTGCGGATGCGGAGAAAATCGAGATTGAAAATATACGGGATGCCGGACAGGTAAAACCGGAAAAAAAAGAACGAACAGTAATCCCCCATCCGGGACTTGGAGAGGGTGGTAAATATCATGAGAAGGAAACGGAACATCCTTTGCCGGATACAGAGGTGCTGACATTTGCACTTGCAGGGAATCAGAACTGTGGAAAAACCACACTGTTTAATCAGCTGACCGGATCCAGTCAGCATGTGGGTAACTTTCCGGGAGTAACGGTGGACCGAAAAGATGGAACTATCCGGGGAAAAGAAAACACACTGGTGACCGATCTTCCGGGAATCTATTCCATGTCCCCATATTCCAGTGAGGAGATCGTTACAAGAAATTTTGTGCTGAATGAACATCCGAAAGGAATCATCAACATTGTGGATGCTACCAATATTGAGCGGAATCTGTATCTGACCATGCAGCTGATGGAGCTGGATATTCCGATGGTGCTTGCCTTGAATATGATGGATGAGGTACGGGAAAACGGCGGATCGATTCTGGTCAACCAGATGGAAGAGATGCTGGGGATACCTGTGGTTCCTATTTCGGCGGCGAAGAATGAAGGTATTGATGAACTGGTAGCCCATGCTCTGCATGTGGCAAAATATCAGGAACGGCCAAAGGAGATAGATTACTGTGATGCCAATGAAGATGGTGGTGCGGTACATAGATGTCTGCATGCAATCATGCATCTGATCGAAGATCATGCAAAGGCAGCACAGATACCTGTCCGTTTTGCGGCGGCGAAGCTGGCAGAAGGGGATACGCTGATTCTCGAGGCATTGAAACTGGATCAGAATGAAAAAGAGATGCTGGAGCATATCGTGAAACAGATGGAAACAGAGCGTGGTCTTGACCGGGCGGCGGCAATTGCGCACATGCGATTTGATTTCATTGAAAATATCTGCGATGAGACAGTGGTCAAACCACGGGAGAGTAAAGAGCATCTGCGAAGTGTGAAGATCGATAAGATACTCACCGGAAAATACACGGCGATTCCGTGTTTTATCGGGATCATGGGGCTGGTATTTTTCCTGACTTTTGGAGTGATCGGTGCTTTTTTACAGAATATCCTGGAAGTAAGTATCGATGCGCTGGGAGGTCTGGTGGATCAGTGGATGGGGGCAGCGAATGTCAACAGTGTCCTTCGGTCTCTGGTAATGGATGGAATCTTTACCGGCGTGGGAAGTGTCCTGAGTTTCCTGCCGATCATCGTTACACTGTTTTTCTTTTTATCTATGCTGGAAGACAGCGGATATATGGCAAGGGTGGCTTTTGTGATGGATAAGCTGCTCAGAAAGATCGGACTTTCCGGAAGAAGTATCGTACCGATGCTGGTAGGTTTTGGATGTACAGTACCGGGAGTTATGGCGAGCAGAACGTTGCCTTCAGAACGTGACCGTAAGATGACGATTCTTCTGACACCGTTTATGAGTTGTTCGGCAAAGCTTCCCATCTATGCTTTTTTTGCGGCGGCATTTTTCCCGAAGCATAGCGCACTGGTGATGATCGCTTTGTATTTTGGCGGTATTCTGATGGGTATCCTGATGGCACTGGTATTCCGTGGGACTCTTTTTAAAGGCAATGCTGTACCGTTCGTGATGGAACTGCCCAATTACCGGATGCCGGGAGCCAAGAATGTGGGACATCTTCTGTGGGATAAGGCAAAAGACTTTCTGCAGCGTGCATTTACCGTGATTTTTATGGCGACACTGGTAATCTGGTTCTTACAGACCTTTGACAGTCACCTGAACATCGTCAGCGATTCGCAGGAGAGTATTCTGGCGACGGTGGCAAGTGTGGTCGCACCGGTATTTGCACCGATGGGATTTGGCGACTGGAGGATATCCACGGCGCTGATCACCGGATTTATGGCGAAGGAGAGTGTGGTATCTACGTTGTCCGTACTGTTTGGACAGACCGCAGCACTGCTTGGCTGTATCACACCGGTATCGGCGGCGAGCCTGCTGGTGTTCTGTCTTTTGTATACACCGTGTGTGGCGGCAATCGCATCTATCAAGAGGGAACTTGGAAGCAGATGGGCGGTCGGTGTTGTGATCGGGCAATGCGTGATCGCCTGGGTGGCTGCGTTTGTGGTGTATCTGGTGGGGAGTATTTTATAGGATAGGATTGTGAGAGTGCGGAACAATCCGGTATCAGAGAAAGAAGCTGTACTGACAGAGAAAGTTGGTGCGGCTTTTTCGATTTTGGCATTATTTTTTTGAAACATGTATGGACACAGTTGACCGGATGACCATACAACAGGTAAAATTAAAATAATGAAAATATAACTATTCAGTAGGTAGTATCCCGCGAGGTGTTTTGGCATGAATATGCCAAAATCCCGAGACATACAAGCCAAAATGCCATCACCAAAGGTGATTTACGCGAGCAACGAGTCAAAGTCCGTGCTTGCACGAAACCTTGAGGAGTGCCGCGATAACGATAAAAACTCGCAAAGCGTGTTTTTATCGTTTAAATGCATTATGGCTCGTAACTGTGAAGGTACTGAACAGTTACATGAAAATGAGAAAAAGAGAGGGTTATCGAATGGACAAATTATTGTATGGGGTGGCATATTATGATGAGTATATGCCGTGTGACCGGTTAGAGAAAGACGTGGAAATGATGAAAGCGGCAGGGATCAATCTGGTCCGTATCGCGGAGTCAACCTGGAGCACCTGTGAACCGCAGGAAGGTGTATTTGATTTCAGCCATGTGATGCGCGTGCTGGATGCGATGGAAGGGGCAGGAATCTCTGTCATTATCGGAACGCCGACGTACGCAATTCCGACCTGGATGGTAAAATCCCACCCGGATGTACTGGCAACCACAAAGAAAGGACCGGGTATCTATGGGGCGCGTCAGATTATGGATATCACGCACCCGGTATATCGCTATTATGGTGAGCGCGTGATCCGCAAGCTGATGGAAGTGTCTGCACACAGAAAATGTGTGATCGGCTTCCAGCTGGATAATGAGACAAAATATTATGACACTGCGGGAAAAAATGTGCAGGAACAGTTCGTCAAATACTTGCGGACAAAGTTTAACGATGATCTGGATGCGATGAATCAGGCGTTTGGATTGGACTACTGGAGCAACCGGATCAATGCGTGGGAAGATTTTCCGGATGTGCGTGGAACAATTAACGGAAGTCTTGGTACGGAGTTCCAGAAGTTTCAGAGAACGCTGGTGGATGATTATCTGCAGTGGCAGGCGGATATTGTGAAAGAGTATGCAAGGGAAGATCAGTTCATCACCCATAACTTCGATTTTGATTGGCGGGGATATTCTTACGGAGTACAGCCGATGGTAGATCACAAACATGCAGCAAGGGCACTGACAGTAGCAGGGGTGGATATCTATCATCCGACACAGGACGAACTGACCGGTGCAGAGATTTCCTATGGCGGAGACAGTACCCGTTCACTGAAAGCAGATAATTATTTTGTTCTGGAGACAGAGGCACAGGGATTCCCGGGATGGGTTCCGTATGACGGACAGCTTCGGCTGCAGGCATTCAGTCATCTGGCTTCCGGGGCAAATATGGTGGAATACTGGCACTGGCATTCAATTCATAATTCTTTTGAGACTTACTGGAAGGGTCTGCTGAGCCATGATTTCAAGGAAAATGACACGTATCGTTCCGCAAAAGTGATCGGTAAGGAGTTTGCGGAGCTGGGAAGCCATCTGGTGAATCTGAAAAAGCACAATAAAGTCGGTTTTCTGGTAAGCAATGAAGCGCAGACAGCTCTGGACTGGTTCCCGATCGATGGAACTGCAGGCGGTGGCGGTGCATGCAAATACAACGATGTGGTTCGGTATGTTTACGATCAGTTATATAAGCTGAATGTGGAATGCGATTTCCTGTGGCCGGAAACAGAAAGTTTTGCGCAGTATGATCTGCTGGTAGTGCCGGCACTGTACGCAGCACCGGAAGCCCTGCTTCAGAAGATCAATGACTATGTGGCAGCAGGCGGTCATCTGTTTACCACATTCAAGACCGGTTTCACGGATGAGAATCTGAAGGTGTTCCATGACAGCCAGCCACATATTCTGGACCGGTGTCTGGGTATTTCCTACAGCCATTTTACGTTCCCGAAACAGGTAAAACTGTCAGGAGAGACGTATCACTGTGAAGATAATGAGTTGAAAAATTTTATGGAACTGGTGAACCCGGAAGGGGCACAGGTGCTTGCTTCTTATGATCATTATAACTGGAAGCGGTATGTGGCAGTGACGAGAAATGCGTATGGAAAGGGAACGGCTACTTATCTCGGATGCTGGACCAGTGATGCGATGCTTCGGGAGATTCTTACGGATGTGTTGAAGGATGCAGGACTGTGGGGTATGGAACAGGAAGTGGAGTTCCCGGTGATTATCAAGAAGGGAACAAATGATCTTGGCAAAGAAGTTGTGTATTATCTGAATTATTCGCCGGAAGTGCGGAACGTGATTTATCATGGCACTGCTGGAGAGGAATTGTTTGGAAAGGCTGCTGTTGCTGATGGAGAGGTTTTGGAAATCGGTGCCTGGGATCTGAAGATTGTGGAACGGTAAGGAAAGGGGAGCTGTCCTTCATGGAGGAAAACTATGGAGGGCGGCTTTCTTTTTACTTTGTCTATCCCCCGGATAAGGATATAAAGAGAAAAAAAGTGCGGAAATATCGGGTTTAAAAAAAATAAAAATATAACCCCACAGGGGGCTTGCGAGGGGAGAAAAGACAGGTTATGATAGGCACACAACAGAGAAAGGTTGTAAGTTCGCTCAGACCATACTGCCTCCTCCGCATCTAAAAGCAGTATGGGTTGGAAAGCAAATAATGTCAGAAGTGAGGAAAGAAATCCGGAAAAGATTCCTTTCCTTTCTTTTTACGGAAATCAGAAAGGGGAAACATATGAAGAAGAAAATGGTTGCGGTATTGCTCGCTGCAGGTCTGGTAATATCGTTGGCGGCCTGTGGGGGTGCGTCAGAAACAGGTAACACCGGGGAAGCGAAGACGGAGAATGAGGAAACAGCAGGTGATGAACCGGAAGAAGAAGCAGGGAATACAGAAAATACAGAAAATACAGAAGAATCCACACTGACATACGGATCCGGAGATTATACACGGATCAATCCGGCGATGGATGAGCACTGTGAGATTAATGTACTGTTGTTTAATGGTCTGACCGCTCATGATGCGGATGATCAGGTGGTGCCTGGGCTTGCAGAAAGCTGGGATTATGATGAAGATACTTATACCTATACATTCCACATCAGAGATGGAATTAAATGGCATGATGGGGAACCATTTACGGCAGACGATGTAAAATTTACAATAGAAGCGATCATGGATCCGGATAATGGGTCAGAGAATGCACCAAATTATGAAGATGTGCAGGAAATCACGGTTACAGATGACCAGACGGTTGCGTTTAAACTGGCAGAACCAAATGTGGCATTTCTGGAATATATGACAATGGCGATTTTACCAAAACATCTTCTGGATGGAGAAGATATGCAGGAATCGGATTTCTTCCGTCATCCGATAGGAACAGGTCCATATAAACTGGAAAGTTGGGATGCAGGGCAGTCAATTGTCATGGTGAAAAATGAAGATTACTACCTTGGTAGTCCGAAAATTGATAAAGTGATCTTTAAGATTGTAGAGGATGACAATACACAGGCAGTACAGTTACAGTCCGGTGAGATTGATATGGCTCTGTTAGATCCGAAAAATGCACAGAATTTTAAGGATGCAGATGATTATACCTGCTATGATATGACAACATCGGATTATCGTGGTATTATGTTTAATTTCGGCAACGATTACTGGACGGAAAACAAAGATATTATTCCGGCGGTATGTTATGGTATTGACCGGCAGGCAATTATTGATGCGGTGCTTCTGGGTCAGGGAATGCCGGCTTATGGTCCATTGCAGAGAAATATCTACAATGATGAGAATGTGGAACATTATGATTATAATCCGGAAAAGGCAAAAGAGATTCTTGAGAATGCAGGATGTACCATGGGTGATGATGGATTCTATGAGAGAAACGGGGAAGAGATCGGTTTTGTGATCAGTGTTATGTCAGGCGAACAGGATCGAATTGATATCGCCCAGGCAGCGGCACAGCAGTTGCAGGAAATCGGCATCAACTGTACAGTAGATATCCCGGCGCAGATGGACTGGGGTGGACAGATGGCATGTCTGATCGGATGGGGAAGCCCGTTTGATGCAGATGACCATACCTATAAGGTTTTTGGTACAGATAAGGGGGCTAATTATTCCGGTTATTCCAATGAAAAAGTGGATGAATATCTGACTCTGGCGAGACAGTATGAAGATCAGGAAACCCGTGCGAAATATTATGATTTGTTCCAGGAAGAACTGGCAAAGGATCCGGCCTATGCATTTATCTGTTATATTGATGCCAATTATGTGGCGGATTCGGATATCAAAGGAATCTCCGAAAAGACCGTACTTGGCCATCACGGAGTCGGCATTTTCTGGAATATTCAGGACTGGGAAATCGTGAAATAAAAAGAAAGATAAGAGCTGCAAAGAGACTGGTAACAGTCTCTTTATGCAGTTTTGAGAGGTTAGTCATGAATGAGTTACTGAAGACAGAACATCTGTCGGTAAGCTTTTTTACAGATGCCGGTGAAGTGGAGGCGGTTCGGGATGTAAGTTTTACTGTGCGAAAAGGGGAAGTTCTGGCAATTGTGGGAGAATCCGGATGCGGGAAAAGTGCATTATGCAAGAGCATTATGAAATTACTCCCGAAGACGGCAAAAATCAAGTCCGGGAAAATACTGGTGAACGGAGTGGATATTACGGACTATACGGAAAAGAATATGTCACGGCTGCGTGGAGAACTTTTTTCGATGGTCTTTCAGGATCCGATGACATCTCTGAATCCGACGATCACAGTCGGAAAACAGATCGGGGAGGCGGTGAGGATCCATAATAAAAAAATGTCGAGAGGACAGATCAGAAAAAGAGTTATAGAACTGATGCAGTTGGTGGAAATAGACAGACCGGAAGAAAGGATCCGTCAGTATCCTCATGAATTTTCCGGGGGTATGCGTCAGAGAGCAGTTATGGCAATTGCACTTGCCGGTAATCCGAAGATTCTGTTTGCCGACGAGCCTACGACTGCGCTGGATGTGACGATTCAGGCACAGATTCTGGATGTGTTCCGGCGGATCCAGAAAAAACTGGAGATGGCAACTGTGTTTATCAGCCATGATCTAGGGGTTGTAGCCGGAGTGGCAGACCGTGTGGCGGTTATGTATGCGGGAAAAATTGTGGAAATCGGAACGGCGGAGGAGATTTTTTATGATCCAAGGCATCCATATACCTGGGGACTGTTACAGTCACTTCCTGTTCTGTCAGAAGGAAAAGAATGGCTCCCGACACTGCCGGGCATGCCGCCTACCCTGATTCATCCGCCAAAGGGTGATGCATTTGCGGAGAGAAACGTATATGCAATGAGAATAGACTATGAAAAAGAGCCTCCTATGTTTCGGATTACAGATACCCATTATGCGGCTACCTGGCTGCTGGATGAGCGGGCACCGAAGGTGAAGGTTCCGACGGGAGAACGAAGAGATGGAAAATGATATTTTACTGGATGTGCAGCATCTTTCGCATGTGTTCCGTCCGAATCGAAAAATGAAAGTAAAAGCAGTAAACGATGTTTCTTTTCAGATAAAGAAAGGGGAAATTTACGGTCTGGTAGGAGAATCCGGATCCGGGAAATCCACAGTGGCACGCTGTATTATGAATATATACAAACCATCCGGAGGAGAAATCTATTATAAAGGGATCCCTGTCTGTAAAAACGGGGAATTCAAAAAAAACAGGAAAATGTTGCAGTTGACACGGCAGATGATTTTTCAGGACTCGGCTTCCAGTCTGAATCCGGGAATGAAAGTCGGAGATATCGTGGCAGAGCCACTGCGTATTCAGTCGCGGAAAATCCGTACAGATAAAAAGGAAATAGAAAAACAGCTGGAGATGGTAGGACTTGACGGAAGCTATCTGGAAAAACATCCATATGAACTGTCCGGCGGGCAACGACAGCGGGTAGCGATTGCGCGCGCGTTGTTTGCAAAGCCGGATCTGATCGTAGCAGATGAGCCGATTGCATCACTGGATGTCTCTATCCAGGCACAGATGATCAATCTGTTCCGGAAATTGCAGAAAGAGCAGGGATTTTCGTTTCTCTTTATTGCACATGATCTTTCGATGGTGAAGTTTTTGTGCAATCGAACCGGGGTTATGTATCATGGAAAACTTGTGGAGGAAGGAACCACGGAGGATGTGTTTTCACATCCGGACCATGAGTATACAAAAGCATTGCTGGCAGCAATTCCCGTACCGGATCCGAGGAAAGAACGAAACAGAAGGGTGATGAAGTGCTATGAGGGGTGAGCGGATATTATATTATGGGAAAAAGGTGCTTATTTTCATAATCAGCGTATGGGTACTGTCTCTTGTAACATTTTATGTATCCAGACTTGCACCGGGGGATCCACTGGTTTCTTATTATGGAGAACGCGTGGAAAAGATGAGTCCGGAAGAAAGGGAATGGGCGGAAGAGAAACTTGGTCTGAATGATAAAATATCTGTACAGTATGCCAGATGGATCCGACAGGCATTTCATGGGAATTTTGGAATTTCATATAAATATAAAATGGATGTTCTGGAGGTACTCAAAAGCAGAATCGGCAATACACTGGTCCTCGGTGGCATTGGTTTTTTGATCATATTTTTTGGGTCGTTGCTTCTGGGCATTGTATGTGCATGGAAAGAAGGCGGATGGACAGACCGTATGATCTGTAAAGTGGGAACCGTAATCAGCTGTGTACCGGAGTTCTGGCTGGCGCTGGTACTGATTCTTGTGTTTTCTGTTTCTCTTCGATGGCTGCCAAGCTCAGGAGCATATGCGGTGGGGCAGGAAAACAATCTTTCCGATCGTATCGTGCATATGATTCTTCCATTAGCGGTTATCGTGACAGAACATCTCTGGTATTATGGCTATATGGTCCGAAACAAAATGCTGGATGAAGTCCGTGCGGATTACGTGCTGCTGGCGAAGGCAAAGGGAATGAAAAAATCACGGATCATGATCACACATTGTCTGAGAAATATTATGCCGTCGTATCTGAGCATTATGGCAATTTCCGTAGCACATATCATGGGTGGAACGTATGTGGTGGAGACTGTTTTTTCCTATCCGGGAATCGGTACGCTGGCTTATGAAAGTGCCCGTTATAAGGATTATAATCTGCTGATGGTGGTCAGCTTGTTGTCCGGGATCATAGTGATTGTCTGTAATATGGCAGCACAGATTCTCAATGAGCGAATCGATCCGCGCATCCGCATCAGCAGACAGCCGGATATACAGGAGGTGAGGGAACATGAATGATCCGTTTGAAATTGTCGGTGTAAGACCGGAACTTCTGGAACGTCAGGCACCGGAAAAAGAAAACAGATGGTATCAGGGAGTTCCCTGGCTGTCTGTCATTATTCTTCTGATAATCGCTGGTGGATGTCTGTTCTGTAAATGGATCATGCCAAAAGATCCGTCCTATATGGATCTGAAAAATTATACCGTTGCTCCATGCAGGGAATTTCTGTTTGGGACAGATACCATGGGGAGAGATATTTTCTCCATGATATGGTACGGTGGACGACAGTCGTTGTTTATAGGATTTGTGGCAACAATGATATCAACCGGTATTGCGATTATCTTTGGAACTGTCAGTGGTCTGGCACCGGAATGGCTGGATATGTTACTTATGAGAATGACAGAGATTTTGCTGAGTATTCCCAATCTGCTTTTGGTTATTTTTCTGCAGGCGATTCTGGGGAAGGCAAATGTGCTGAGTCTGTCGTTGGTTATAGGAGTTACAAGCTGGACCAGTATAGCGAAAGTAGTAAGAACAGAAGTACGTCAGCTAAGAAGCAATGAATATGTAGTTGCAGCCAGATGCATGGGTGGCGGTTTTTTCTATATTCTCCGGAAACATCTTGCTCCTAACTTTTTATCGTCCATTATGTTCATGGTGGTTATGAATATTCGAAGTGCGATTGTGGAAGAATCTACGTTGAGTTTTATGGGGATTGGGTTGTCACTGGAGATTATTTCATGGGGAAGCATGCTGTCACTGTCGGAAAAAGCATTGCTCACCGATGGCTGGTGGATCATTCTGATGCCCGGGGCGTTTCTTGTTGTAACCTTGCTGTGCATTACCGGGATAGGAGATTATCTGAGAAGAGAGTTGAATAAACAAGAAAGTAATTTATAGAACATATAAATTTTTGTTTGACTTTTTGAAAAACAGGCAATATAATGACAGCAAACGAGTGGCCAGGCGAGCGTAAATCCAGTTTCCGGTTACTCGTTTTTTTAAAAAATCGAATCATTGTCATAAAAAAGTGTGTAGCTTATCAGCGTAAGTCCAACTTATCGGATAAGCACACACTTTTTTTGTGCGAAAAAGGGAGGATGGAAAACAAAATGGCAGAAAGTAACAAGATGAAGGATATGCCGGTGAATCAGCTGATGATCCGGATGGGGATTCCGATGATCCTGTCGATGGCATTGCAGGCGGTCTACAATATTGTGGACAGTGCATTTGTGGGAAATATGAAAGTGGGCAGTGAAGCGGCGTTAAATGCACTCACGCTGGTATTTCCGGTTCAGATGCTGATGGTTGCGGTGGGAATTGGAACCGGTGTGGGAACGAATGCGCTTCTGGCGCGGACACTGGGACAGGGAAATCGTAAAAAGGCGGCAAAGGTAGCGGGAAACAGTTTGTTTCTGGGAGTCGTTATTTATGCAGTCTGCCTGTTGTTTGGTATTTTCGGTGTGAAGGCATATATTTCTTCACAGACCGTAGATGCAGAAGTGCTTGAGATGGGAGTCAGTTATCTGAGAATATGCTGTGTGATTTCTTTTGGAATCCTCTTCTTTTCGCTGTTTGAAAAGTTACTGCAGGCAACAGGACGATCTCTGTATTCCACGATTGGACAGGTGACTGGTGCAGTGATCAATATTATCCTGGATCCGATCATGATCTACGGGATCGGACCGTGCCCGGAGATGGGGGTAAAAGGTGCTGCTTATGCGACCGTGATCGGACAGGTGGTTTCCGCAGTGCTGTTATTTATTTTCCATGTAAAACTGAACAAAGAATTTGCACACGATGTGAAATACATGAAACCGGACGGAAAAATTATCAAAGAAATCTATGCGATCGGTCTTCCGGCGATCATTGCACAGGCACTGATGTCGATTATGGTTTATGTGATGAACCTGATCCTGAAATTCAATCCGTCTGCACAGACAGCGTATGGTTTGTTTTATAAGGTGCAGCAGTTTGTTCTGTTTCTTGCTTTTGGACTGCGTGATGCGATCACTCCGATTATCGCATTTGCTTACGGAATGCGGAGCAAAAAGAGGATTCAGGATGGAATCCGGTATGGCCTGATGTATACGATTGTTTTAATGATTCTGGGTATTGCAATTACGGAGATTTTCCCTGGAGCATTTGCCACACTGTTTAATGCCGGATCGTCAAGAGAGTATTTTATCAGTGCGATGCGGGTAATTTCTGTCAGCTTTTTATTTGCCGGAATCAATGTTGCGTATCAGGGCATTTATCAGGCGCTGGACGGCGGTGTGGAATCGCTGGTGATTTCTCTTCTGAGACAACTGGTACTGATCTTACCGCTGGCAGGGATCTTTTCGGTATTTGTCAGAAATGAGCAGATGGGTGTGTCACTGGTCTGGTGGGCATTTCCGATTACGGAGGTGGTTGCGTGTCTGGCCGGTTATGGATTCCTGAAGAAGATCAGAAAAAATAAAGTGGATGTTTTAGGCTAAGGAGGAAGCAGGGATGGATAAAAAAATCATTACAATCAGCAGGGAGTTCGGAAGTGGCGGACGGTTTATCGGAGAAGAAGTGGCAAAGAAACTTGGATTTGCCTGCTATGATAAAAATATCATTGGTCAGATTGCGGAAAAGTCCGGGTTAGCACCGGAATATATCAGGGAAAGTGCGGAATTGTCCCCGAAGAAAGGGTTGTTTGCTTATGCATTTGCCGGACGTGATATTACGGGGAAATCCGTAGAGGATCTTGTGTATGAGACACAGAGAAAGGTGATTCTGGAACTGGCAGAGAAGGAATCGTGTGTGATAATTGGAAGAAATGCGGATTTTATTTTGAAGGACAGGGATGATGTGCTGAATGTGTTTATTTATGGGGATTTGCCGGAAAAGGTGGAGAGGATCTGTCGGTTGTATCATGTGAGCGAGCAGGAGGCTGTCAGGATGATGACGGATATCGATAAGAGGCGTATGACGAATTATAATTTTTATACGGAGCAGAAGTGGGGGAAGGCGAGTAATTATACGGTGTGTCTGAACAGTTCACGGATTGGGTATGAGAGGTGTGAGGAGATTATTGTGGGGTGTGTAAAGTAAAGAATTTTGGCTAAGGAGACGAAACGGATTCCAGAGACACGGGGGAGGCAGCCGCTGGTAACGCAAAGATAAGCTAAGTCCTAAGAAAAACTAAATGCCGGTTCGCGGAGAGCCGCTCACTGTCAAGTTCTTCTAAGGACTGGATCTCATCTGTGCTAAAAGCACCAGCAAAAGACCGCCTCCCCCGTGTCTCCGGAATCCGTTTCTGAGCATTGGCAGAAATCACTAAGAAGTATAGATATTTTTTTGGAGAAAATGACTTTTGAAACAGAAGAAAAATTGATTTATAATGGAATATAGGACGAGCAGCGTTTGGGTGAAAAGAAAACAGGCACGCACGGCTGCTTGTTTTTTTACTTGTTGTGGAAGTGTCAGGAGGGAATGGATATGCATGAATATGAGATTTTCATTGAGGATATTAATCCGTGTGGAGGAGAGAAGTATAGTAAGAAAACGCTGATCGAGGCAGAGGCGGAGAGTCCGGAGGCGTATGTGAAAGAGAACGGGAGGTTTCCGATTCTGGAAACTACTTCTGATAAAAATGGAGATGTAGTGATCGTGACAGGTGACAATCGGGGATCGTTTGTACGGTATACGTTTACGGAATAAGATGTTTCAGGTCAGGAGAGAATTTTGTGAAATATGAGATTGGAGATTTCGTCAGTAAGCCGGTGACGGGGATCTGTAAAATAGAGGATGTTTTGTTTATGGATCCGATGGGCGGGAAAAATACGAAATTGTATTATCTGATGAAACCGGTAGAGGATGAAAAGGAAAAGATATATGTGGCTGTTTCGAATGCGGATGAAAAAATGCGTTCCTGCCTGACAGAGGAAGAGGCGTGGGATCTGATCGGACGGATTCCGGAGATTTCCATGGAGTGGAAAGCAAATTTCTCTCGTTGACTGTATGATTACATGACTTCATCGAGGATCTGCTCATCGTCATTTTGTATCTCAGCCATATTTTTTTCTTTCTTACGGCTGATAAACAGCATCCGGAAGATAAATCTTGCAAGAGGTCCTACAAAGATCAGCTGCAGTGGGAATGCCAGGATAAAATTTTTGCAGTAGGTGGTGAGATAGTCCGGTATAAAATTGGCGGTAAAGCCGTGTCCGTGAAATACACTGATCACACTGGCGAATGCAACCTGCCAGATAACCGTGAAGGTCTGGATTGCAAAAATAATAAAGATTGGTCGGTCTCCCGGCTGCACGACGCGGAAAGCACACATTTTTGCCAGATGGCCGGATACGAAATAAGCAAGTAATCCGATGATAATATATTCAATCCACATATTTTTCAGCGCAATAAAAAAGGTGAGATTTGTAAAAGTTCCGGTTGCGAGTACCGTGTTGTATAGAGTCATGACATAGACCATCATCCATGCGGTGATCGATGTAAAAAAGATAGATTCTCCTCGTGTTTTAGGCATTTTTTGTTCCTCCGTTTTCTGGTTTTGTGTTCGTTGTAATAATCATGTTTGATTCTTTCCAACAAAAAAAGACAACAAACGCGCCCGTCCGTCTGACAGTGGACAGGTGACATTTATTGTCTTGCTTGTGTTTTCTATTTGATTTTTACAACTTCTGTATTTTAGCAGAAAAAGAAAAGGAGAGTCAAGAAAAAAATGATATTTCGATTTTGGGAATCCGTTCCTGACATTTTTTCTCATTCCGCTCTTTTTGATTGCATCTTTTTGGGAAAGAAAGTAAAATACTAATGGAAAAAATGAAACCAGAATATATGCAGGAGGAAGAAACATGGATAACAAAGAATTCGCTTTACAGGAACACGAAAAATGGGCTGGAAAAATCGAAGTGATTAGTCGTGCAAAACTGGATACTCCGGAAGATCTGGCTGTCTGCTATACACCGGGTGTTGCAGAACCCTGCATCAAAATATCAGAGGATGTGAATCTTTCTTATAAATATACCCGCCGTCACAACATGGTAGCGGTCGTTACAGACGGAAGTGCCGTACTGGGACTGGGTGATATCGGACCGGAAGCCGGTATGCCGGTTATGGAAGGAAAATGCTGTCTGTTTAAGGCATTTGGCGATGTGGATGCATTTCCGCTGTGTGTGCGCACCAAAGATGTGGACGAGATCGTAAAGACCGTCAGCCTGCTGGCGGGAAGTTTCGGTGGAGTCAATCTGGAAGATATTTCCGCACCGCGTTGTTTTGAGATCGAGCGCAAATTAAAAGAGTGCTGTGATATTCCGATCTTCCACGATGACCAGCACGGAACCGCAGTGGTAACGATGGCGGCCATGATCAATGCGCTGAAAGTAGTTGGAAAGAAGATTGATGAGATCAAAGTAGTAACTTCCGGAGCAGGTGCAGCCGGTATCGCGATCATCAAACTGCTGATCAGCATGGGTCTGAAAAATGTGATCATGTGTGACCGGAAGGGTGCGATCTACAAAGGCCGTGAAGAACTGAACAAAGAGAAAGAGGAGATGGCTGAGATCTCCAACCAGAACATGGAAAAAGGAAGCCTGGCAGATGTGATCAAGGGGGCAGACGTATTTATCGGTGTATCCGCACCGGGAACGGTGACACAGGAAATGGTTCGCACAATGGCTCCGAATCCGATTCTTTTCCCGATGGCAAACCCGACACCGGAGATTATGCCGGAAGAGGCAAAGGCAGCAGGTGCAGCCGTAATCGGAACCGGAAGAAGTGATTTCCCGAACCAGATCAACAACGTACTGGCATTCCCGGGTATCTTCCGTGGTGCGCTGGATGTGAGAGCGAGCGATATCAACGATGAGATGAAGGTAGCCGCTGCATATGCGATCGCAAATATTATCACGGACGAAGAGAGAAATGCAGAGTATATCATTCCGAATCCGTTTGACAAACGGGTGGCAAAAGCAGTTGCAGAGGCGGTTGCAAAGGCTGCAAGAGATACGGGAGTTACAAGAATCTAAGGGATTCGGAAGCTGCTGTGGCGATGGAGTGGCTGTGTGTATAGTTGCTCAGGCAGGAAATTGATTTAAAAACAGAAAATCAGATGCAGAATACAGAGAAATCTGTAATACATCTGATTTTTTTGTTTTTACTTCTGGTGTTCCTGTCGATAGGTTCGTGGAGAGACACCTACCAGTTTTTTAAATGCCTGTGTAAAATAGTTCTGCGAAGAAAATCCACTGGACTCGGCGATCTGTGTGATGGAGTAATCGGTGTCACACAACAATCGTTTGCTGTGGGCGATCCGCAGTTGCAGCAGGTAGTTGATCGGCGAGACGGAGAAGGCAGCAGAAAACTGATGGGAGAGGTAGTATTTATCCCAGTGGACGATGGCTGCGATCCGCTCGAGTGTTACCGGTTCGTGGAAGTGCTCTTCGATGTAGGCTTTGGCGCGCTGACATTCATACGGAATATCGGTTGGCGGCGCAAAGGAAAATTCCTCCCCGGTGATCCGGTGGAGCTGCAACAGCAGGATGGATAGGTAATGCTGGCAGACTTCCTCATAGGAAGTCTGTTTTTTTTGCAGTTCTTTCAGGATCGCGTGCAGGAGTGAGAGGATCATCTCCCGGTGGGAGGAGAGCTGGAAGATCTGGAAGGGGGAGAAGGTTTCTCCTTCGTGGAAGCAAAACTGGAGGTTATCGATTCCAAGCACAATATAGTGCATTTTTTTTTCTGGTGAGGAGCGTTCGGTATGGTGGACTTTGGGGTTGACGATGACGAGGGTGTTTTTTCGCAGGGGGATCCGGGTTTCGTCGGTGCACAGCCATCCTTCGCCGTCGGTCACGTAGAAGAGTTCGGTGCAGTCGTGGGAGTGGAGGACGCTGTTCCAGTCGGAGCCGAAGGAGGAGGAGGTTACGTAGCGGAGGTGCTGGTGGGTTTGGTGTTCGGGGGACAGGTCGGTTAGGGAGTATGAAAGTGTGGACATATGGGGATACCTCCTTGTTTTTGGTAAAAGGTTGATAGACGGACGAAATTGCGGTCATGCTTCTGGAGCCACACAACCGCTGGTAACGCAAATCTGAACTAGTTACTAACTCCGACTATGTTTACGAGGATCGGCTGACCCTCGCAAAAGTTTGCGTTGCATTGCATCCGAAGGAAGCTGCCAGTGGCAGGTTCCGTAGGTAAGTGCCGGATTTCATCTTTGCTAAGGGCACCAGCAAAAGGCTGTGTGGCTCCAGAAGCATGACCGCAATTCCTGACGGTGGCAAACCCGGAACAGTATGATGCTGCGAGAAGTTTGCGCAGGAAAATATCGTAGGATGCCACTAGAAAAACCGTAGATGAAATATTTTACTGGTTTATATACGTCAGTATAGCAAAGAATCGCTTATACCGCAAGATATCTAATGTTTGGAACAAAAGTAGCATAGAAAGAATGGTGGGGATTGGATATAATGAATTTAGTGCAGCGGACGGGAAACAGCCGCCTGTCTGATGCAGACTGGAATAGGACTGCCGGCAGTGAGAGACAGATAGGGGAAAAGGTCATTGTCGGCAGTTATTTCTGGTGATTTATGATTTGGGATTGGATATAAGCGGAATTGGTAAGGTTCCGAGAGTGATAATAAAGAAAGGGAGAGGTGTGTGTTATGGGTAAAGAGTGTACAACGGGCAGAGTAACGATTCCGACTGATGTGGATGTCGTACCGGAGACACTGGAGCTGGTGAAACGGTGGGGGGCAGATGCGATTCGTGACTGCGATGGTACCGATTATCCGGAAGAATTGAAGAAGGTGGATGCGAAGGTATACGCAACATATTATACAACCAGAAAAGATAATGTATGGGCGAAGGCGAATCCGGATGAGATTCAGCAGATGTATATTATGACATCGTTCCATACAGCGACAAAGGGTGAGCTGTCGATTCATCTGATGGATCATCTGTATCCGGATATGTTAAAGGTAAATTCGCATGATGATATCCAGAGATGGTGGGAAGTCATTGACCGTACGACGGGAAAAGTGGTTCCGGTGACGGAGTGGAGTTACAGTGAGGAGACCGGGGATGTGACGATCAAACCGGCGAAGGCTTTTCATGATTATACGGTAAGTTTTCTGGCTTATATTATGTGGGATCCGGTGCATATGTATAATGCGGTGACCAACGACTGGCAGGGCGTGGAAAAACAGATCACGTTTGATGTCCGTCAGCCGAAGACAAAAGAATACTCCAAGAAACGTCTGAGAAAATTCCTGGAGAGCCATCCATATGTGTATGTGGTTCGTTTCACGACATTTTTCCATCAGTTCACACTGATCTTTGACGAGCTGGCAAGAGAGAAATATGTAGACTGGTATGGTTATTCTGCATCGGTAAGTCCGTATATTCTGGAGCAGTTTGAACAGGAAGTTGGTTATAAGTTCCGCCCGGAATTTATCATCGATCAGGGTTACATGAACAACATGTACCGGATTCCGTCCAAGGAATTCATGGATTTTACCGCGTTCCAGAGAAGAGAAGTCACGAAACTGGCGAAAGAGTTTGTAGATATCGTGCATGAATACGGAAAAGAAGCCATGATGTTCCTCGGCGATCACTGGATCGGTATGGAGCCGTTTATGGATGAGTTCAAGTCTGTAGGACTGGACGCCGTGGTAGGTTCTGTGGGAAATGGAGCAACGCTTCGTCTGATCAGTGATATTCCTGGTGTCAAATATACCGAGGGACGTTTCCTTCCGTATTTCTTCCCGGATACCTTCCATGAGGGTGGAGATCCGGTAAAAGAAGCAAAAGTCAACTGGGTAACCGCGCGTCGTGCGATCTTAAGAAAACCGATCGACCGTATCGGTTACGGCGGATACCTGAAACTGGCGGTACAGTTCCCGGAATTTATCGATTATGTGGAAAGTGTCTGCAAGGAATTCCGTACCCTGTATGAAAATATCAAAGGAACCACACCGTACTGTGTAAAAACCGTAGCCGTATTAAACTGCTGGGGTAAGATGCGTGCGTGGGGTAATCATATGGTACATCATGCGATTTACCATAAACAGAACTATTCTTATGCGGGCATCATGGAAGCGTTGAGCGGTGCACCGTTTGATGTACGGTTTATCACTTTTGATGATATCCGCAAGAACCCGGATATGCTCAAAGATATCGACGTCATCCTGAATGTGGGCGACGGTGATACCGCATATACCGGTGGGGACAACTGGACGGATGAGACGATTGTTTCTGCGATCAATGAATTTGTATACAACGGCGGCGGATTTATCGGAATCGGTGAGCCGACCGGTCATCAGTGGGAAGGCAAATACATTCAGTTAAGAAGTGTTCTTGGAGTGGAACGCGAAAATGGATTTGACCTGAACAAAGACAAATACAACTGGGAAGAGCATACCCACTTTATCACTGAGGACTGCAAGGGAGATGTGGACTTCGGAGAAGGAAAGAAAAACATGTATGCTCTGCCGGATACCACAATTCTCCGTCAGATCGATAAAGAAGTGCAGATGGCAGTCAACTCTTTTGGAGAAGGAAGAGGTGTCTATATCAGTGGTCTGCCATACAGCTTTGAAAACAGCCGTGTGCTGTACCGTGCGATCCTGTGGGCTGCACACGATGAAGAAAACCTGCATCGCTGGTTCAGCAGCAACTATAACGTAGAAGTACATGCCTATGTAAAGAATGGTAAATACTGTATCGTAAACAACACCTATGAACCGCAGGATACGGTTGTTTACAAAGGTGATGGAACAAGTTTCAATCTGCATATGGAAGCAAATGAAATTATCTGGAAGGAAATCTGAGAGTAAATAGAAACTAATGCAAACAGAAACTAAAATGTAAAATATTGACTTTCCGACAGAATACAGGTAAAATAAAGTATGTTTAGCGGCTTGCCGGGAGGCAAGCCGCTATTTTCGTTGCCAAGCATACGACAAAAGGTCTGGTGGACCTTTTTAGTGATATTGTATACGAAGGGAGCTGATAGTGACAGCTTCTGCAGAGGGAATGGTATGCAAAGGCGATTTCGTGGCAAGAATGATCATGTGATGGGATTGTAAGAAAACCACGATAAAGAAGCGTAAGAAACAGGAGACTGTCAACCAGTCTGAATATCTGCAACAATCATGTGCGTGCAGTTACAGATGTTCAGATCTCTCAGGGAAACCCCGGAAAAGTAATGGGAGGAACAAGATGAAGAAAATATGGATTACCGGTGCGGAGGGACATATCGGAACTGCACTGATCGATCTGCTCGAAGGTGTGGAATATCAGTTGTTGCCAACTGACATCAACGAAGTGGATATCACAAAGATTGATGAAGTGACACAGTTTGTACATGTCAACCGTCCGGATGTTGTGATCAACTGTGCAGGCCTGACCGATGTACAGGAATGTGAAAACAATGTAGATGAAGCGTATCGTGTCAATGCGATCGGTGTGAGAAATGTGGCACTGGCTGCCAATGAGGTCAATGCGAAAGTAATACAGATTTCTACTGATGATGTCTTTGATAAGGAATCACGGATTCCGTATAATGAATTTGACAACGTGCATCCGAGAACCATCTACGGAAAATCAAAAGAAGCGGGAGAAAAGATTTTAACTCAGCTGTTAAACCGGTTTGTGATCATCCGAAGCTCCTGGATCTATGGAATCGGAAGAGATTTTGTGGATGAAGTGCTTCGCAATGTGGGACAGGGAAAGACGATGGAAGTGCCGAACAATCAGTATGCGGCGCCAACAAGCGCGAAAGAACTGGCGAAGGTAATCCGTTATTTTATCGACAACGAAGAATACGGTCTCTACCATGTGGTCTGCCCGGGAAGCTGCAGCAGATATGAATTTGCAAGAACGATTCTTGAGTATTCCGGAAAAGCCGGAGAACTGGATCTGTATCCGGTTGTGATCGAGGATTCCGCGCGTCCGACCTACTCCGTTCTGGACAACATGATGCTTCGTCTGACCGGCATCGAAGAGCCGAAAGACTGGAAGGCAGCCCTGAAAGAATATCTGGATGAGACAGGAGGGATGGAATAATGGCAAAAAATACTGCAGAAAAAACAAAGAAGAAAATTGGTCTGTCTACGCAGATCTTCATCGCACTGTTGATCGGAGCTCTGTTTGGAGTTGTGATCCATTACTGGATTCCTTCCAGTTATATCAAAGATACCGTCATCGTAGAAGGGGTTCTCTATGTGGTTGGACAGGGATTCATCCGTTTGATGCAGATGCTGGTTGTACCTCTGGTATTCTGCTCTCTGATCTGCGGAAGTATGGCCATCGGAGATACCAAGACTCTTGGAAAAGTTGGTGTAAAAACCATCGGATTTTATCTGGTAACCACAGCCCTGGCTGTATGCGTGGCCCTGGGAAGTGCTCTGCTAATCAATCCGGGCCGGGGTCTTGATATGGATGCTGTTCAGAAAGGAACCGTATCTTCCACTACAGAAGCCACCAGTCTGGTGGATACTCTGTTAAATATCATCCCGAAAAACCCGGTACAGTCAATGGCGAACGGCGATATGCTGCCGATCATCGTATTTGCCCTGTTTGTCGGTATCATGCTGGCAAAACTGGGAACCAGAGGATCCGTTGTGGCAAACTTCTTCAGCCAGTTTAACGATGTGATGATGGAGATGACCATGGCGATCATGAAGATCGCACCGATCGGTGTGTTCTGTCTGATCGCACGTACCTTTGCAACGGTTGGATTCTCCGCATTTGCTCCGATGTTAAAATATATGGGCAATGTAACACTGGCTCTGGCGATCCAGTGTCTGGTAGTATATCAGATCCTTTTGTTTGTTTTCACCAGACTGAATCCATTCAAGTTTATCAAGAAATTTCTGCCGGTTATGGGATTTGCATTCTCCACAGCAACGTCCAATGCGACGATCCCGATGTCGATCGATACGCTGAGCAAGAAAATGGGTGTATCCAAACAGATTTCTTCCTTCACGATTCCGCTGGGTGCGACCATTAACATGGATGGAACTTCTATCATGCAGGGTGTTGCGGTAGTTTTTATCGCACAGGCGTATGGTATCCCGCTTACGATGGGCAATCTGGCAACCGTAGTGGTAACAGCAACGCTTGCTTCCATCGGTACTGCAGGTGTACCGAGTGTTGGTCTGGTAACTCTGGCGATGGTACTGAATTCCGTAGGACTTCCGACCGAAGGTATCGCCCTGATCATGGGTATCGACCGTATCCTGGATATGATCCGTACCGCAGTCAACATCACCGGTGATGCGGTGTGTACAACAATCGTATGCCATCAGGAAGGCAGCCTGAACAGAGAAGTATTTAATAAAGACTGAAAATAAAAACAGAAAAAAGAAAGGCGCGAAGCTGTCGGGATCAGAAAAATCTGACGGTTTCGTGCCTTTTTTGGTGAAAATTTATCAAGAATGAAAGGTGTCTGATACCAGAGATTACGGAGCGGTGACCGGGAAAGATAGCGTTACCTCGAAGAACGTATCTGTCTGGAAAACTACAAGCTTTCCACTCATCCGCTCCATATTCCGCGTACTGCTCTTGAGACCGATGCGGTTGCTTTCTACTGCGGAATGTTCCGGTTTTACAGCATTTTTTAAAATAAGACACAGTGTAGCATCTCCATTATTTTCCAGATTGAGCTGCATGGAAAGTGCGACCGCTTCCTGCTTGCTTCCATATTTCAGAATATTGGAAAACAGATTATTCAGGATCCGCTTGCAAAGTTCCGTATCAACCCGGATCGTAAGTGCATCCGGCGAAGCAATGTCGGAAGTGCCAGCATCCGGAAAATGCAGCTCCGTGTGAAAACCGGCGAGTTCCAGAAAATCCATCTGTTCCCGAAAAAGTTCGAGAAGCCGGTAAAGCGAAAAAGGGATCATCCGGATCTGTTCCGGCTCGGATACGTCGTATACCAGCGCATATTCAAACATCCGGTCGGTGAGTCGGCGGATATCATCGGTTTTTTGCAGGCAGCGGTCGACATAAGTACTCTTCATGGCGGGATTGCGGTTTAATTGCAGGATGTCCAGATACCCGTGGAGAACGGTCAGCGGTGTGCGCAGATCGTGGGAGAGGGCGGCGATCAGTTCCCGGTTGGACTGGTGTGCTTCTTGTTCCTGACGGATATTCTGATCGAGGGTAAGACGGAGATGGTCAAGTTCCCGGGAGAGAACACCGATCTCGTCTGCACCGGAAGACACAACCGGGGTGGAGAGATCACCTGCGGACATGCGAAGAATCTCCTGCTTTAAAAGCACCACCTGTTTCATTTTCCGGTTGATAAAAAACAGCAGGATCAGAAGGAACAGACCGATCGACACAAACAAAGAGAACAGGAAGTAAGGAAAGATAAATACGGAACTGTGATAAAAGTTGACAATCACGGTTGCGTAGCCATTTTTAAACCTTGTATTCCGTTCATATTGTTGCTCCATCACCCCGTCAGTCAGACGATATCCGATATCAAAGAAGGACTGAAACTGTTCTTTATACATACAGCGTGGATACTGGCTGGCGCGGTAGATACCGTCTTCCATACCGTAGATAGCGAGACCGGTGTAATCATCCAGCTGATCAAACAATGGCTGTAGTTTTTTTACGGCTTCGGTATCTGCTTCGGAAGCGGGAATATCGTAGTTTAAAGCTTCTGTTCCGAGCATGGTCCAGAAATTTTCATCCAGTTGCGGAATGGGGAGGGATATGGGAAGATTTGTTTCTGTGACCAGGTGAAGGACGTACCATTTGTTTGCCCACAGGATATGAAAAAGACTGAGGCAGAGCAGTGCGGAGGCAAAAAGGAGCAGCAGCAGTTTGGTTCGTATATGCCGGATCTTAATCACAGTGATACCCCCTTCCCCATGTGGTTTTTATGTAAACCGGATTCGACGGATCCGGTTCGATCTTCTGACGCAGATTCCGGATATGGACGGTAATCGTGTTGCTGGCGCCGTAATAGTAAGGCTCTTCCCACACGGCTTCATAAAGGCGCTGAGGAGAGAAAATCTGTCTGCGGTTGGAAAGCAGCAGCTTCAGAATCTGATACTCTGTGGAAGTGAGATCCACCGGATGTTGATGCAGCGTCACCTTTTCCGAACGGGGATCCAGACACAGATCGCCGCAGGTCAGAAGATTGGATTTCTCCTTTGCTTCGACCGGAGATTTTCCCTGATAGATCCGATAACGGCGAATGAGTGCTCTGGTGCGTCCTAGAAGTTCCGTATAGGAAAAGGGTTTTGCAAGGTAATCGTCCCCGCCGCTGGAAAAGCCCATAAGTTTATCGCTGTCAGAAGTTCTGGCACTTAAAAACAGGATCGGTACGTTGGTCAGCTGACGGATCTTCTGGCAGGTCTCGTATCCGTTTAACCCTGGCATCATGATATCGAGAATAATCAGATCAAAACTGCCTTTTTCCAGAAAATGAAGGGCTGAACTGCCATCGGCAGCCTCTGTCACCCGGATACCTTCCCCTTCCAGTAAAACATGTATGATATCACGAATTTCCGGGTTATCGTCTACGACAAGAACCTGTGTGGTTTGCTGCTCCATGTGTTTTCCTCCGCTTTTTCGTAAAACTTCTGGTAACTATTCAGTAGCCACTATCCCGCGAGGTGTTTTGGCATGAATAGATAGTCCAGACACTGTATTTGCAATTGCATGGTACCGGATGTTGCCCGGTAACTTTCTGCTCTTCATTATACATGAATTTTACAGATTGTAAAAAAATCTTTAGAAATCTTAGGATTTATCTTTCGTTAATTTTAAGAAACAGGGGGTACAATGCTGAATCGAAGGAATAAAATGGATAAGTATACGTTCTGAAACGGAAAGAGGAGTGAGAGTATGAACCTGATATCAGTGATTGTTCCCTGCTGGAACGAAGAAGAGACCATACCGATCTATTATGAACATATGTGTCCGGTGATGGATGCGATAGATGCGGACTGTGAACTGATCTTTGTGGATGACGGATCACAGGATGCGACACTTTTGGAGATGAAGAAACTGTCCAAGAAGGATGTGCGATGCCAGTATCTTTCTTTTTCGAGAAATTTTGGAAAAGAAGCTGCGATTTACGCGGGACTCTGTAAGGCAAAAGGAGATTATGTGGTGGTGATGGATGTGGATCTGCAGGATCCGCCGGAACTGTTGCCGAAGATGTATGAGATGGTCAAAAGCGGAATCTGTGACAGCGTCGCCACCAGACGCTCCGACCGAACCGGGGAGCCGGTGATCCGCTCGTTTTTATCGGAAAACTTCTATAAATTTATCAATAAAATCTCAAAAACACAGCTGGTGTACGGAGCGAGAGACTATCGGATCATGTGCCGGAAAATGGTGGATGCCGTGTTACAGATGAGTGAGTATAACCGGTTTTCGAAAGGAATCTTCAGCTGGGTAGGGTTCAGGACCGAATGGCTGGAATATGAGAATGTGGAGCGGTCTGCGGGAGAGACCAAGTGGTCCCTGCGCCAGCTTTTTAAATATTCTCTGGAGGGAATTACCGGATTTTCTGTGGCTCCGCTGTCGGTGGCAGCAGTGCTCGGCGTGGTATTCTGCGGAGTTTCTTTTCTTATGATTCTGGTTCTGGTAGTACGGACACTGATCTGGGGAGATCCGGTGGCAGGATGGCCGTCCATGGTCTGTGTGATCCTGTTTATGGGTGGCATCCAGCTTCTTTGTATGGGAATTATGGGAGAATATCTGTCCAAGACGTATCTGGAATCGAAACACCGCCCGATCTACATTGTAAGGAGTTCCAGCTATGAAAAACAGTAGAAAACAGGGAGAAAGCCGGATCACATATCTGCTTTCCTGTCTGCTTCTGGCAGGGATCACGGTGGCAGCCTGCTGGTTTTTTGCCGGCAGATATGGGGTCTTTGGAGCTAATATGGACTGGATCAGCCAGCACAGTGTCTTTCCGGAATATTTCCGGCAGCAGTTTTATCAGACCGGACAGTTCTTTCCGGAGTTTGCAGCGAATATCGGCGGCGGGCAGAATATTTACAATTTTTCCTATTATGGACTGTACAACCCGGTGGTACTGGTGGCGTACCTGCTTCCTTTTGTGAAGATGAGCGACTATTTGATGGCAGCCAGTGTGGTGTGCCTGGCAGCGTCTGTCTGTCTGATGGATGTCTGGCTGAAAAAACGGGGGTTTGGTACAGAGATCTGTATGGGAATTTCCTTTCTGTTTTTACTGGCGGGACCGATGATCTATCAGTCCTGTCACCAGATCATGTTTGTACAGTATATGCCATTTTTGATGCTTGCCCTGCTGGGAATAGACAGATACTGGGAGAAAGGAAAGACGGGCCTGTATACATTGGGCGTGTTTCTGATGATCCTTACCAGTTTTTACTTCAGTATCGCCGGAATGGCGGGACTTGTACTGTATGGCTGGTATCGGAGCCCGGAGAAATTATCGGTGGGAAAGGTGATACATTTCTTTGTGCCGATGGGAGTGGCGGTGCTCTCCGGCGGTGTCCTGCTGGTGCCGACGGCCTGTGCACTGCTTCAGAGAAGCGGCAGTTCCCGAAGCGAGAGCCTTACCGATCTGCTGATGCCGAACCTGTGTCTGGACAAGTCCCTGTATAACCCATACAGTGTGGGACTGACGATGCTTCTGGTAACGGCACTGCTGGCCGGGATCCTGTGCGGGAGGATCCGGGAGCGGCTCGTCAGTATGATTGGTGTGGCGCTTCTTGTATTTCCGGTATTTGCCTGGGGATTTAACGGCGCACTGTATGTCCGGTATAAGTCACTGATTCCGTTCCTTCCGTTGTTCTGTTATCTGATCGCGGTGTTTTTGCGACGGATGAAAGAAGGCGAGATCGGCCGGTGGAAAGGGATACTGGTCTTTGCTGCCACGGTGGGGGTCAGCGTGTTGGCCGGATATCTGAAAGAAATCGGAGAAAATGGGGACAAATACCAGTTGATCCTGCTGGAGAGCGTGGTGCTTTTCGGGTGCTGTATCCTGTTTCAGAAGTGGAAACGGCCACTGCTTTTGCTGGCACCTTCGCTGGTATGTCTGATCGTTGTCAACGCAGCGTTGAACGGGGAGACGGGCAATCTGGTACAGAAAGACGATTATCAGGAGATCACAGACGATGCATGGGGAGAAGAAATCGCAGGTCTCCTTCAGAAGGAAACCGGTCTGTACCGGACAGAACAAAGCGGTGTACCGAAGAAAAGAAAAGATAATGTAAACCGCGTCTGGGACACGCGCCAGTGGATCACATCGGTTTATTCATCGGCGTATCATCAGGAATTTCAGGACTTTCGTGAGAAGACGTTTCAGGTGGAACAGCCTTTCCGGAACAGTCTGATGCAGACAGCCTCTGCCAATCCGCTGTTTCAGAAATTCATGGGAGTCAAATATGTGATCGGTCGGAGCGAAGACGGGGAGAACTTTACTTCCGACATGCAGGAGCATGTGGCACCGGTGATCTATGGAACGAGCCGGCTGCTTTCGGAGAAAACATATCAGACCATGGAATTTCCTTACAACCAGATCATGCTGATGCAGTATGCCGTGACGGGAAGTGGACATTCGTCCGATGCAGGGGTTGAAAAAACGAAGGGTATCCAAAAAGAGAACGTGTCATTCACGGCGAAAAAAGGTATCACCGGGGAGGGGGATTCCTGGGAAGTTCAGACGAAAAAAGAACAGGAAGTAACGCTTCTGGCAGAGGGTGCAGACGAATCGTCCCAAACAGACAGAATCCTCTACCTGCAGTTTGATGTGGAAAACGCGCACCCGAACAAAGATGTGAGCATCACCATCGATGGCATCCGCAACAAACTGACGGCAAAAAATCATCTGTATTATAATGGGAATACAACCTTTACCTATGTGATGAAGCTTTCCGCAAAGCAAAAAAAGGTAAAAGTCACACTGGGAGCAGGTACGTACCGGATCTGCAACCTGAAAAGCTACAGCAGTGATGCTTCGATCCTAGAAGATGATACACTGTATCAGTCAGCCTTTACGCCGGACTGGAATACAACCGGAGGAAACCAGATCAGCGGCAGCATCGACATGAAGCAGAACGGTTACCTGATTACATCGATCCCTTATGACAGTCATCTGGAAGTAAGGGTTGACGGAAGAGAAGTTGTGACAGAAAAAGTCAATACCGCATTTCTGGGCTGCCGGATGTTAAGTGGAGAACACTGGGTTACGATTACCTATCACGCACCGGGTCTTGCCACCGGCAAATGGATCAGCCTGGCAGGACTGCTGGGATGGGGTGTGATGATCGTGATGGAGAGGAAAAAGGGAGATAAGAGACAGCTTTAAGGCATATGCTTTAAGGCTGTTTCTTTTTTGGTGAAAAGTGTAACTTTGCTTATGATAAATTTTCATAGACAGTTGCTATCTTGTATGATAGGATAATGACAAACATAATATTTCATCTCATGGAATGAAAAGCAAATCTGATCATCATATCTTAATCTAGAATTCCAACGCAGGAAATATCTCTATGTTTCATGAAAAATAGCAGAGATAAAGCATGTCTATAGAACCGTGTCAGGTTATTTCAAATAATCATATGTAAAATAATTGAAACGAACAGGAACATAAACATGTGGATATCTTTGCACACAAAAAAGGAGGAAAAGATACCCACATGGGAACAACAGATGTAATAACAAAAAATTATATAAGGCAGAACGATGTATTTGCAGATGCATGTAATTATCTGATCTATGGAGGAAAAGCAATCATCCGGCCGGAAGAATTGAAAGAAATGGATACCGCGGAACTGGGAATTCTGTTTGAAAACGGAGTACATAACAAGGGGCGGAAGAAACCGGAAAGTGTACAAAAGTACCGGGATGTTCTGAAATCTGCAGTAGTTATGCAGGATGGTCAGGCGGCATACCTGATTATCGGAATTGAAAATCAGACAGATATCCATTGTGCCATGCCGGTGAGAAACATGATCTATGATGCACTGCAATATGGGAAACAGGTGGATCAGACAGCCCGCAGGAATCAAAGAAACCGGAGAACACGAGTACAGAAGAAAGGGGAGTTTCTGTCCGGATTTTATAAAGAAGATAAACTGATCCCGGTGATAACGTTTGTGATTCATTTTGGTGCAGAAGAATGGGATGGTCCGATGTCATTAAAAGAGATGATGGATCTGCAGGATGAAGTTTTAGAGGAGTATATCCAGGACTACAGAATCTATCTGATCGATCCGGTGAAACTTACAGAAGAAGAACTGGGAAAATTTAAGAGTAGTCTGAGAGAAGTGCTGATGTTTATGAAATATTCAAAAGACGAAGAAAAAATGGATGAGTTTATAAGAAACAACGAAAACATGTCCCGCATGGACAGGATGGCCGCAGAAGTTATGAAATGCATAGGCAAAATACCAATGGAAATAGAAGAAGGAGGAGAGGTTAATATGTGCAAAGCGATTGATGATATGATGGAGAAAAGAGAACGAAAAGGAAGGCAGGAAGGAATCCAAAAAGGAATCCAAAAAGGGATCCGAGAGGGCCGAGAAAAAGGAATCCAAGAGGGAAAAAAAGCAGGACAATTGGAAGTATTAATGGAACTTGCTATGGATGGGATACTTTCTGTGAAAGTTGCAGCGGATAAAGCATCGATGTCAGTAAATGATTTTGAAAAGCAATTGGAAAAAGTAATGTCAAAGGGATAAAAGAATCAGCAGCCGGTACATTTACAAAACATACCGGCACCGTTCTCAGGTATTTCTCAGCTTATCTAAGCAACAGTAGCACAACCAAAGTAATCATCTCTGAAACCAGGAAGGAGATCCAGATTCCGTGAATTCCCAGCAATGCAGAAAGCACAAACGCACAGATTACAATCGTCACAGCCCCACGTAGCAAAGAACCGACGATGGCCGGCCTCGAGCGGTCGATGGCGGAGTAGTAAGCGACCAGAAGAATGTTGACACCGCAATCAGGAAACCGAGGAAATACAGGCGCAGTCCGGTATGGGCATAGCGAAGTAATTCCAGATTCTGTTCACTGTTGAAAATATTTACCAGTGGATCTGTGAAAAGCCAGCTTGCGGCAACAATCAGAAGTTCCAGGATCAGGCATGTAATCAGTCCCCAGCGGAGCAGTTTCTTTACCGATGGTTTGTCACCGCAGCCGTAAGGCTCACTGATCAGAGGCTGTATTCCCTGTGCCAGACCGTTAAAGATCGACATGGTGACCAGAGAAATGTTTGCGATGACGTCATAGGCAGCCACACCGATATTTCCGGCGGTACCAAGAAACAGCATATTAAATACGATGGTGATAACACCGGAAGAAATCTCTCCGACAAAGGCGGAGACACCGAGTTTACAGCAGCCGATCAGCCGTTTCATGGACAGGTGTGGTCTGTGAAAACCGACCTGATTCTTTTTGCTACAAAAATGGGTGCTGCAGATCAGCATGGTAATACCGGGACAAAATCCGGTGGCAAGTGCTGCTCCGGGAAGTCCGAGATGAAAAGAAAACATAAAGATGTGTTATTAAAAAGAAACTCCATTTCTGTCACACAAGGTTGGTTTGTGGCAAAGGTGATAAAATATCACAGATTTCTGACAATCAGAGATATTCCGGACAGAATCAACAGCATGATCACAATTTTCTTTACGATTCTATCGTCCAGTACGGAAGCACTTTTGATACCGCCATATAATCCCAGCAATGCAAAAGGAATCAAAATACAGACTCGTTTCAGAATATCTGCAGTAAACAGTCCCAGCAGACTGTAGGTAATCAGCCGGAACGTATTTTCCACAACAAATACAGCACTGATATTGGCTTTGAATGTCCGGGTATCGTCTGTGACACGGTTTACATAAGCTGCAAGCAGAGCTCCGACGCCAAACAGTCCGCAGAGCAGACCGACGATGATGCCAATGAAGAACATAAGAACTTTCGAAGCAGGGGCTTTCGTCTGGCGATATTCCCGAAGCAGCATCTCTGTGGCAACGATGATGACGGCCACACCGAAAACGATTTTCACAGCACCTGCATGGACATTTTTCAAAAGAAAAGCGCCGGGAAGACTTCCTGCCAGAACCAGGATGGATAAGGGCAGATAAATTTTATGATCCAGCTTCCGGTGGTTTTCCCAGACCATGATCAGATTCGTGGGACAGCCAAGAATTAGATCTACCGGAGAAATATTGGCATTGGCGGAGCCAAAGGAAAGAATCGAGGTGAAAATCAGTGTGTTGGCAAAGCCGCAGAGCCCTTTGATAAAGAAGGCGATCAGCGTTGCGAGGATCCATATGTACATAGCGAACTCCCTTCAGATGAAAAAATAGCTGAAAATTAGTATATCATGAACTTCGTTCATGATCGACATTCGCCGCTCCCGCTCATTATATCATACTTTTAATAAGGGTGGAAAAATTTTGAAAAACGTATGATGTCACAGGGGAATCAGGAATGTGTACAAAAAGCTGCCGAATGTGGAAAAGAGATTCGGAGACGTCCGCAGATGTGGAAAAGTTTTTTACGACGATGAAAACTCTCGGGACAAACGGTTGTAGAGGCATCGGGAAAGTGATAAGATAAAGTCTGCGGACTTCGGAAATATTTTACCGGAAAGTACGAAAGTCTGGTGAAAGAAATGAAAAAGAAATACATAAAAGAAAGAGGAATCACTTATGAAATACCATTCTGTCTTGGACTTACACACGCATACCATCGTCAGCGGTCATGCTTACTGTACCTTACGGGAGATGGCAAAGGCGGCGTCGGAAAAAGGGCTGGAACTGCTGGGAATTACCGAACATGCACCGAAGATGCCTGGTACCTGCCACAAGTTCTATTTTGAGAACCTGAGAATCGTGCCGAGAGAAATGTACGGAATCGAATTACTGCTTGGATCGGAAGTAAATATCCTGGATGCACAGGGAACGGTGGATCTGTCACAGAGAACTATGGAAAAACTGGACATCATCATCGCCAGTCTTCATACCCCGTGTATGACACCGGGCAGCCGTCAGGAAAATACAGATGCGTATCTGAACGCCATGAAAAATCCATGTATCAACATCATCGGTCATCCGGATGACGGAAGATATGAAGTGGACTATGAGGCACTGGTGCAGGGAGCAAAGGAATATGGGAAGATCCTGGAACTGAACAACCATTCCATGGATCCGGACTGCAGCCGGGAAAACGCGATTGAAAATGATACGGTGATGCTGAACTACTGTAAAAAATATCAGGTTCCGATCGTAATGGACAGCGATGCACATTTTGATCTGCTGATCGGTGAATTTGATATGGCAAGAGAACTGCTCACCAAGCTGGACTTCCCGGAAGAACTGGTGCTGAACCGGTCGGCGGCTGAGGTGAAGAAGTATCTGGGACGATAAAAAGGATAATATGTCATCGTCCCTTGATAATTCCCCCCTTCCATTTCTTTAAATACACAGATAAAATTTTACCCGCAGAACCTTTACAAAACCAGGCACATATGCTACCATAACCTATAGTTAAAAAAGAAAACACCGTGACGAAGAGAGTACATGCACGACTGTCATTACAGAGAATTCCCGGAAGCTGAGAGGGATGTGACAAGGTGAATGGAAGATGGCTTCTGAGAGGCGCACCGAGCCGGAAGGTTAGGCTGCGACAGGGTCCGCCTGTTATAGCGGCAGAGTATAGAAAAGTACTTGGTGAGGTTTCTTTCGTGAGGAAGAGACGAAAAGAAGTGGTAACACGGTTCATATCCGTCTTCTTACAGAAAATGTAAGAAGGCGGTTTTTTTGCATTGCATATCAATAATTAGTTCCGTGGACCAATTTGGATTACGCGAGCAACGAGCCAAAGTCCGTGCCTGCACGGGACCTTGGCGGCTGTCATGATAGAAAAAGGAGGAACAAACAATGGCAAAAGAAAAATTTTATATGACAACGGCGATTGCCTACACATCCGGCAAACCCCATATCGGTAATACCTACGAGATCGTACTGGCAGACAGTATCGCCCGCTTCAAAAGACAGCAGGGATACGATGTATTCTTCCAGACCGGTACGGATGAGCACGGTCAGAAGATCGAGCTGAAAGCCGAAGAAGCAGGCATCACACCGAAGGAATATGTAGATAACGTATCTACAGAGATCAAGAGAATCTGGGATCTGATGAACACTTCTTATGACAAGTTCATCCGTACCACAGATGATTATCATGAAAAACAGGTACAGAAGATTTTCAAAAAGCTGTACGATCAGGGAGATATCTACAAAGGACATTACGAAGGAATGTACTGTACCCCGTGCGAATCCTTCTTCACAGAGTCTCAGCTGGTAGACGGAAAATGTCCGGACTGCGGACGTCCGTGTACACCGGCAAAAGAAGAAGCATATTTCTTTAAAATGAGTAAATACGCTCCGCGCCTGATCAAATATATTAACGAACATCCGAAGTTCATCCAGCCGGTATCCAGAAAGAACGAGATGATGAACAACTTCCTGCTTCCTGGACTGCAGGATCTGTGTGTATCCCGTACTTCCTTCAGCTGGGGTATACCGGTAGACTTTGATCCGAAACATGTAACTTACGTATGGCTGGATGCGCTGACCAACTACATCACCGGTATCGGCTATGACTGCGACGGCAACAGCTCCGAACTGTTCAACAAAAACTGGCCGGCAGACCTGCATCTGATCGGTAAAGATATCATCCGTTTCCATACGATTTACTGGCCGATCTTCCTGATGGCTCTGGATCTGCCTCTGCCAAAACAGGTATTTGGTCATCCGTGGCTGCTGCAGGGCGATGGCAAGATGAGTAAATCCAAAGGAAATGTAATCTACGCGGATGATCTGGTAGATTTCTTCGGAGTAGATGCGGTTCGTTACTTTGTACTGCATGAGATGCCGTTTGAAAATGATGGCGTGATCACCTGGGAACTGATGGTAGAGAGACTGAACTCCGATCTGGCAAATACTCTGGGTAATCTGGTGAACCGTACTATTTCCATGTCCAACAAATATTTCGGTGGCGTGGTAACCAAAACAGGCGTAACAGAAGAAGTAGATGAAGATCTGAAGGCAGTAGTTACAGGAACCAAAGCAAAAGTAGCTGCCAAGATGGAAGATTTGCGTGTGGCAGACTCTATCACAGAAATCTTCAACCTGTTCAAACGCTGCAACAAATACATCGATGAGACCATGCCGTGGGCACTGGCAAAAGACGAAGAGAAGAAAGACCGTCTGGCAGAAGTTCTGTACAACCTGGTAGAAAGTATCACCATCGGTGCTTCTCTGCTGGAATCCTTCATGCCGGAAACCACAGAAAAGATCCTGGCTCAGTTAAACGGAGAAAAGAGATCTTATGAAGAACTGGATCAGTTCGGTCTGTATCCGTCAGGAAATAAAGTAACAGACAAACCGGAGATCCTGTTCCAGCGTCTGGATCTGAAAGAAATTCTGGAAAAAGTGGAAGCTATGAAAGCTGCACAGGCAAAAACGGAAGTACCGGAAGAGCCGGTAATTGATATCGATGCAAAAGAAGAGATTACCTTCGATGATTTCGGAAAAATGCAGTTCCAGGTTGGTGAGATCATCGCCTGCGAAGAAGTGAAAAAATCCAGAAAACTGCTGTGCTCTCAGGTGAAGATCGGCAGCCAGGTAAAACAGATCGTATCCGGTATCAAAGGACACTATACCGCAGAAGAGATGGTAGGAAAGAAAGTCATGGTCCTGGTGAACCTGAAACCTGCAAAACTGGCAGGCGTACTTTCCGAAGGTATGCTGTTATGTGCAGAAGATGCTGACGGCAACCTCTCTCTGATGGTTCCGGAAAAGAAGATGCCTGCAGGCGCAGAGATCTGCTAGAAAGTGTGAAACGACATGATATTTGAAAGTCATGCACATTATGATGATGAGGCTTTTGACGAAGACCGGAGCGAACTGCTGGATGCCCTGCCTGCGCAGGGCATCAGCAGAGTGATCAATGTATGCGCGGAAGTAGAAGGCTGGGACCGTACCGTGGATCTGATGGAACGCTATCCGTACATTTACGGTGCGGTAGGCGTGCATCCGGATGATGTGGGCGCACTGGATGAAGAGAAGATCCGGCGGATGCATCAGATCTGCCAGATGGAAAAGACGGTGGCAGTAGGAGAGATCGGTCTGGACTATTACTGGGATAAAGAAAATCACGAAAAACAGATCTACTGGTTTGAACGGCAGCTGGAGGTAGCACGGGAGGAGAAACTTCCGTTTATCATCCACAGTCGTGATGCGGCCAAAGACACGCTGGATACCATGAAACGACTTCACGCCGGGGATATCGGCGGTGTGGTACACTGCTTTTCTTACGGAAAAGAGATGGCAAGGGAATACCTGGATATGGGGCTTTCCCTCGGCATCGGCGGTGTACTGACCTTTAAGAATGCAAGGAAACTGGTGGAAGTCGTAGAATACGCTCCGCTGGAATCTCTGCTCTTAGAGACAGACAGCCCGTACCTAGCACCGATTCCAAACCGCGGAAAGCGGAACTCTTCGCTGAATATTCCATATGTAGTGGAAAAAATTGCAGAGATTAAGGGAGTATCCAGGGAAGAGGTCGAAGAAGTCACCTGGAAGAACAGTTTCCGGGTCTTTTCAAAAGTAAACTAACGGTGCATCTTTATCTTTCTCAAAGAAAAATGCTGATAATTATAATTCTTGAAGTGCCTGTGGAACTTGCGGAGCTTCTCGGCGAAAATGCGCCGGGCCTCCCGGAAGGACTTGCAATATACTTAGCTTCTGATGGCAGGGAAGGAGATACTTATGCAGTATATTCCGGAAACTTAAAAGTGGAAGATGGAAGGGCACAGTTTGATTTAAAATTGAAAGATGAGACGGTGATCCATGTAGACTATGATGGTGAATATCGATATTCTTTTGAATAAAAGAAGAGATTGCAATTATCAAATAGTTTTGTTAGAATAGCCGTAGACATTACTGGGAAAAGCTAGGCGGTTAGTCCTCTTACAGAGGGACTGAACCCTCTGATTACATAGAAATCCTGAAAAGGAAATCTGGGAAAGGAGGGCAAACTATATGACTGATTATGAAATGCTTTCTATCATCTTGATGATATTGAGCATTGTTGTATCAATTTTAATTGTGTACATAAATCAATCAAAAAAGTAACCGCCCCTCGCCAAGGTTTGCGGTTACTCTTTTAAGACCAATAATTTGGGATTAGCTGTCTACCAGTAATGTCCTTTTTATATTTATATGATAGCAGATGAATATAAAATTGTCAAATGAGGAGTTACAATATCTTCCGGCAGATTACCAGTAATGGAAGAAATACAAATATAATAAAAGGGGTCTTAGTGGCCTTTCCCTAACAAGATGTGTTTTGTCGGACAAAATGCGTATTTTGCCAAAATCCTGGGGGATTTTGAGAAGTTACTGGCAGTTTCCCGTTATGGCTTTAAGGTTATAATTGTATGGAAAGTAGCGGAATCATGTTCATAGTACATTTGCAAATTTCCGTGATATTGTTTCACAACTTTTTGAATGCTTTTCATTCCGAACCCATGTCTGCCTGTTTCGGGTTTATGTGATACAGGAAGTCCATCCTGATCATACACAGGGGTGTATCTGCAGGAATTTATGACTATGATAACGATAAAAGAGGAATGTTCCTTCCTTTGTACAGTAAGTTCAATAAAAGAATCAGGGATATTATCTGATGATTCAACTGCATTATCCAATAAGTTACAGAACAATGATGTCAAATCGTGTGGATAAATAGATTGAACAGCACCGCTTCTGATATCCGTATGAAAAATGATATGTTTATCGCTACATTGTCGTTGATAACGGCAGAGAATTGCATTCAGCATTTCATGATCGCAGATTTTTACAGTTTCTTTTAAGTCGGAAGATTCCATGAGCTGTTGTATATAGGCATTTATTTTATCAGAGTCATTTTTTTCGTTCAGCAATTTGATAGATTGAAGGTGTTTTTTTATATCGTGAATCAGAATGCTCTGATGCTCATTTTGTGAAAGCATCATTTCATAGTATTCAACGGAATCAGATTCTTTTTGGAGCAGTAACTGCATATCTGTATATTCCTGTGACTTTTTCTGATTATAGTGGTTAATTCCGAATGCAAGCAGATTGACCATCAGCAGAAAAATGGCACAGATTGTTACCATAAAATCGGCAGGTGGGACGAAGAAAGAAGTTTTCCCAATGGCGAGGAAGGTAAACATAGTAAAAACAGAGGAAACAGGAATCAACATCAAAAGAAGTTCAGACTGCACATACTGTCCCTGATTCGTTTTTTTCCCTTGGAGTAGATGAACTAATAAATAAATGATTGCAAAAAAGAAAATCTTGCTGAAAACAGTATAAAAAACAAGTCCGACACTTGCCTCTAAGAGAAAATTCGGAAAGAATCTGGACATGATTCCGAAAGCTGCAAGTTCTGATATTCCCATAATTGATGTAAGTATCACAGAATGAAAGATTGCCAACAGTAATTTGAGTTTAAAAAGTGCAAAAAGAAAAACCGTGTTTACAACAAAAAAGCTAAAGGTATTAAGCCCCATTTCTCTAAGTAGAGACAAAAAAAATAATATTGCATAAAGAGCACTTAATATGGGCAGTCTGATTTTATTGCTGCAAGAAGGAATAAAAAGACTGGTTGCGTATTGCCACAAGGTGACGGCTTCTGTAAAAAAACTAAAAAAAAGTAAAACGATATGTTCCATTTGTGTTTACCTCATACTTTCCAGATATAACAGATAAGCGTTTTTGAACGAGCTGTATTTTCTTCGTGTAAGGTAAGCTGTAAGCTGCGGATTCGATAAATGAATGGTAAAATGATCAAAGTCTACGACGTGGTCAAGGTTAATGATAAAGCTCCGGTGTGTCTGAAAAAAACTGTTTTTGGGGAGCAGATTCAGCCAGTAATCCATAGTATAAATCGAATCAAAATCCTGCTGAACAGTATGTACAATTACTTTTCGGCTCTGTGCTTCTATAGCAATAATCTGCGAGGCAGGAAACGAATATAACCCTTGCCGGGTTTCAACAGGAATTTTGACAGTAATGGAATTGTAATATGTCAGGGCATCTTTCATATTTCGGAGAAAACGCGACCTGTCCAGAGGTTTGGAAAGATAACGGAATACATGAAAACGCATTGCATCATCCAAATATTCGGAATAGGAGGTAACCACAAAAATGATAACATTTTTGTTTGCTTTTTTTAATTCATTCCCTATATAGATTCCATTCATGCCGGGCATTTCAATATCCAGAAAAACAAGATCTTTTTCTTCACTATCAGCTAATAAAGATTCACCGCTAGTAAAGGAAACTAATTCGGGACATTTAATATGATTTGATTTAAAGAAGGATTCAATGAATTTCTGCAATTGTTCAATTATCAAAGGATCATCATCACAAATTAAAATACGCATTTTTGTACCTGGCTTTCTATAATAAAATAATATAGATATATCATATCATATAAAAATTTCAAATGCAAAAATGCGTATGAAAAGACAAATTAATTACAAATTTGGTTCATTATGTGCTTTACTGTTTCTTTTTACAAGAAGTTCGATAAAGTCTCCGGCAAGTTGTATATCAGCTTGAGTACATAAACGTAGTTTGTCAATAATATCCTGTGGAATATTATAAGCGTGCATATTGCCGAGCAGAAGGTAGTCTGGGGTAACATTGAGCAGATTACAAATCCGAATAAAAATGTCCAGGCTTGGTTTTTGCCGTCCGTTTTCGATTGATGACATATGGTTATTAGATATATTTAGCTGTTCGGCAAGTTCAGCCTGCTTGATTCGTAATTCTTTTCGGCGTATTTTGATACGGTTTCCCATATCTTCATATTGAAATTCTATTTATCCCATCTTCTTTCAACAGATTTTTCAATAGAATTTTACCAAAAGAACCTATTTAGGAAAGTACATCTATACAAGCTGTTTTTCTATTGGAATATTATTGACAGCAGGTCTGCAAGTGCCCTGTATTGTAAAAAAGGGGAAATCGACCAAAAACGGACTGTAAGTGTCGTTTGGTGCAAATGGGATTGAAATCATAAAAAAAATAAAGATAATAAAAGTTGTCATTGATTTTACTAAAAGACTATAAATGAGTAAATCTGCAATATTGCACAAATCGAAAACACCTTCTGTAGAATGAGGTACAATTGTAATAACCACAAAACAATTCAGGATATTCTGAAAGCCAGAGTGATACATACCATTTACCAGGAAGATACTATTGCTTCACACACAAAGTCTTCGCCACAGGCTTTGCATCCAATTGAAGCAGCGTATTTCCATCAATCTCACTTAAAAAGGCGTCAGGATTATGGGAATCAGGTTGTTTCTGTTATGCTTTCGTGTAATGGAATCATTCTGAATTATGCAGTTATCCTGTACGTTTCCTTTGTGACAGCTGGTATACTTCTGTAAAAATTATGGACAGTTTTATCCAAAAAGGCTTTTACACCATTGGGGCATTAAAAACCAACCGGATTATCTATCCCTTCGAAATCCGCCAAAAAGTCAGCGATTTTGCCCTTCATTTACGAAAAATTTTTAGAGATTCATAATGTTTTAAAAGAGTTTAATGAAAAAGGAGATGTGGAACTTGAGCTTAATTGAGGTTAATTCTTTATGTAAAAATTATAAAATTGCAGATAAAGAGCAAGGTCTATCTGGAATGTTGAAACATATTGTTGCCCCTAAATATCATATGAAAGAAGCAGTAAAAGATATAAATTTTACCGTAGAAAAAGGTGAGTCGGTAGCATATATTGGATCTAATGGTGCCGGAAAATCAACCACAATTAAAATGCTGACTGGTATTTTAAAGCCAACTAGTGGAAATATTTGTATAAATGGATTAGATCCTTATAAGCATCGTATTCAAAGTACCAAAAATATAGGTGTAGTATTCGGACAAAGGACACAGCTATGGTGGGATATTCCTATTAGAGAATCTTTTTCTATGTTAAAAGAGATTTATGAAATACCCAACTCAGTGTACGATGCTAATATTAAATATTTTGGTGAGATATTGGGTGTGTCGGAGTTTATGGGATATCCTGCGAGAAAGCTTTCTTTAGGGCAAAGAATGAGGGCGGATATAGTTGCTTCGCTGATACATAATCCACCAGTAATATATTTGGACGAGCCTACCATTGGCTTAGATGTAGCTGTTAAAGAACGCGTATGTGAATTTTTAAAAAAAATAAATAAAGAACGTGGAACAACAATATTACTTACCAGTCATGATCTGGACGATATTGAAAAGGTATGTTCCAGAATTATAGTAATTGATCACGGTAAAAAGCTATTTGATGGAGATGCCGCACTATTAAAAAGGAAATATGCTTACAACAGATGCATAGTTGTAAAAACAGCATACGATCTACCTAAAGAAAATAAAATTTGCAATGAGTTGCCGAATATAACAGTTGAAAAGACTGATTCACACGTATATGAAATAAGTTTTAATCAAGATGAATATTCTGCTTATAACATCATTCAAAAACTTTCAGAGTATTTACCAATAGTTGATTTTTCCCTTCGAGAACCAAGTGTTGAACAAGTTGTAAAGAAAATTTACAATGGCGAAATTGAACGAGAGTTTGAGGTATAAGAATGCGTAAATATTTTAAGATTTTTACTTGTGGTGTTCAAGATGCTTCTGCATACAGAGGTAATTTAATAGTAGGAGTATTGTCAAATTTTATTATAACTGCTGTTATGTTTTATATATGGAAAGTTATATATGAAACGAACGTAATCATTGACAATTATAATTGGGAAGACATGAAAATATATCTTTTTATATCTTTTATTTGTAATTCTACGTTGTCTTGGTCAGCAGAAACGAAAATATCCAAAAAAATTATAACAGGAGAACTTACATCAGACTTAATAAAACCTATGGGATTTATGAGTATGACTTTCTTTGAGACAGCAGGAGCCGGTGTTCCGGTTTCTATGATTTCCATTTTAATTATGAGTATTGTTGCAATTTTTATGAAAATTCAAATGCCAACGAACCCTATCGTTTATTTTATGTTTATTATAAGCCTTGTATTTTCTTTTGTAATTAATTTTTTTATTTCATTTATTTGTGCATTGCTTTGCTTTTGGACAGAAAATTACTTTGGTATTACAAAATCGAAGCAAGTGATTGTTAATTTTTTTTCAGGCGCTTTAATACCTCTGACTATGATGCCAGGAGTACTTCAAAAAATTGCGTATGCATTACCGTTTCAGGGGATTGTTTATATTCCTTCTTCCATATTTATGGAAAGCACTGTTGGGAGAGATGCAATGTACCTTATTTTAAGTCAAATTGTATGGTGCATAGTTCTATATATCGTACAAGTGATTTTATGGCGTTGTGCAATTAAGAAAGTGGTAATTAATGGCGGATAAGGGGGAATTAGTTTGATTAAGCAATATAAAAGGTATCTATCATTATATTTTAAAATGTTAATGCAAAGTTTTAAAACTATGCTTGAATATAAAGGCGACTTTATTTTGTTAATGGTAACAACAATTGTAGGTCAAATGTCTGGTTTGTTCTTTATTTACCTTATTTATCAAAAAGTACCTACGATTGCGGGATGGTCTTTTTGGGAAATCATATTTATATACGGAATTTTATATTTTTCAGAAGGAATCATATCTTTTTTATTTGAAGGAACATGGCTGCTGAATGGGTTAATCAATCACGGAGAATTGGATCGGCTTCTTTTGCGCCCCGTGCCAATAGTTGTACAAGTACTGTCAATGAAAATGAATTTTGATGGTTTGGGCAAGATAATTTTAAGTATTGTTATTATGTCTCAGGCACTGATGAATATATCAATACAGTGGAATATTGGAAAAATAATCATGCTGATTGTTTTTGTGGTATCAGCGTCTGTTATTCGAGTATGCTTAAATATCGTGGCAAATAGCAGTTCTTTTTGGCTAAAAGGCTCCAGAAACTCCCTGCCTCATATGGTGTATACGATTTGGGAATTTGGAAAATATCCAATTAATATTTTTAGCGGTGCAATTCAGTTTATACTTTTAACAATTTTACCATATGCTTTTATGGGTTTTTTACCTGCAGCATATATGTTTGATAAACCGATTTATGCATCAGTAGCACTTATAACACCAGTAGTTGCATTTATTTGGATTATTATATCTGTAGTTGTATTTAGATTAGGCCTTAATAGATATGAAAGTACAGGAAATTAGGAGGGTTTTATGAAAATAGCAATTATATCAAGTGTTTATGAACAAACACCACCATTAAGGTATGGTGGAATAGAAAGAGTATTAGACTTTTTGGTAAAGGGACTTAAAACAAAGGGGCATGATGTGACATTGTTTGCAACAGGGGATTCCAGTTCTCCTTGCAATTTAGTTCATTTTTTTGATCATCCAGTTGTGCCGTACGAGCCGAATGCTCAAATTATTCATTCGCAAAAAGCATGCAGATATATCAATGAACATAACTTTGACATCGTGCATAATAATGTGGATATTTCAGTTGGTTTAAAAGATTTGCTGAAAGTTCCCATGGTGCATACATTGCATATGGATGTATTAAGCAAAAGTAAGCAGTTTATTTTTAGTCATTTTAAGGATGCAAATTATGTGGCTATTAGCGATAAGCAAAGGCAAAATGCTGAAAGTTATGGACTAAATGTTGTATCTCGCATTTACAACGCAATAGATGTAGAAAATTACAGCCCTTCTTTACATAGAGGAAAGTATTTGGCTTATTTAGGAAACTTTGCTCCTTTTAAAGGACCTCATATTGCTATTGAGATTTCCAGAAAAACAGGAATTCCATTAAAATTAGCTGGAAAAGTAAATGCAATGGGCAAAGAATATTTCGAAAAAGAGATAGAACCTTATTTGGACAATTCTAATATAGAATATGTAGGTGAGTTAAATGATGTAGAAAAAAGAGAGTTTTTAAAAAATAGCATGGGTGTATTGTTTCCATCAACATGGGATGAGCCTTTTGGTTTGGTAATTATTGAGGCAATGGCCTGCGGTGTTCCTGTTATTGGATTTCCTGTTGGCGCTGTACCTGAAATAATAAGACATGGAGAAAATGGTTTTATTGCAAAAGATGTTAATGAAATGTGCAGTTATACAAAACAGCTTAGTAATATAGATGCTCAAACCTGTCATCAGTATGTTGTAAACAATTTTAGTGTTGAAAGAATGGCAAATGAATATGAAGCTGTATTTAATAAAATTTTAAATACAAAACTATAAATGAGTAAATCCCAAATATTGCACAAAATAAAGACACCCTCTACGAAAAACAGATACGGACGTCAGCCTTGTGACCGTTGGCGGACGTGAATTTTATGTGTATCGGTATGAAGGAAAATTCAATGATATCCCAAATGCGGCAGTGATCCTCAGTTATCCGAAGGAAGCTTTTGGAAATCCCAGGGCACTGAGGGTGTTTAAATCCACTAATGCGGAGCTGTCTACACAGGAAATCCTTGATACGTACAGCAGGCGGTGGCCGATGGAACTATTTTTTGTCAAAGCAAGGGAAAACTTGCACTGGATAAATATCAAATCTTCATGCTTTTATAAAAAATGGAGCGTCGCTGGAAGCCGTTTTCGAAATGATAGGGTAATTTTGTGTAATTTTCAATATTTGCTCAATTATAGAAGAAATAAAACTGAAATAGCAGGAACAGAATTTGTTTTCCATAAATTCTGTTCCTGCTATTTTTTAATGTGATTCCTTATGCGTTCGTATTGGCTGTCAGCGCTTTTTTCTTCCAGTTTCCTCTCTTATAGAAGAGGGATGTCAGCAGCGCACCCATACACCAGCATACCAGCAGAGAGATCCAGAGTACCTGATATCTTCCGTTTGGAAGTTCCGGGGTTCTGGTGAGGAAAGCAAGACCGTAAGCCAGAGGTACACGGATCACAACGGTGGTGATCATGGAGATCCACATCGGGGTCATGGTATCGCCTGCTCCACGCATGACACCGGAGAGGGACTGGGTGATTGCCATGGCAAGGTAGCCAACGGCAAGTATCTTCATCATATTGGCACTGAGAGTTACCAGCTCTGAGGTATCGGTAAAGATTGCCATCAGGTTTTTGCCGAAGACCAGGATCAAAAGAGTGATCACGGCGGAGGTTCCCAGGGCAATGGAGGTTCCCTGACGGGCACCCTGCTCCACACGGTCCATACGATGTGCGCCCACATTCTGTCCGGCGTAGGTCGTCATGGCAGTTCCGAAAGAGAAGTTCGGCATCATCGCAAAACCATCCACACGCATGATGATGACATTGGCTGCGATGACCATCTCGCCGAAACTGTTCGTGAGAGACTGTACGATAACCATGGCCATGGAAAAGATGGCCTGGGTGATGCCGGATGGAAGCCCCAGCCGGATGATCTCCAATGTGTATTTCTTTTTCATCTTCAGATGGCGGAGTCTGAAATCAAAGATATCTGTCATCCGCATCAGTTTCCAGAAACAGAGGATCGCGGATACTGCCTGTGCGATGACGGTTGCATAGGCGACACCGGCGACACCCATCTGAAAGTGGGAAACGAAGACGATATCCAGAACAATATTTAACACGGTTGCCACCAGAAGGTAAACCAGTGCCGAGATGGAATCGCCGAGTCCACGAAGGATTCCGCAGAGGATATTATAATAGGCGCTTCCTATACAGCCGACCATCAGAATGACCAGATAAGAGGTACACCAGTCAATGATGGAATCCGGCGTATGTAGCATCTCCAGAAGCGGCCGCGAGAGGACGGCGCCCAGAAACATAATGATCAGGGAAGAAATGGCGGTAAGTGTGACGCAGTTACCGATGGTCATGGACAGTTCTTCCCGTTGTCTTGCACCGAAATACTGAGACACCATAACGCCGGCACCGACCGAGATACCTACAAATAGTACCAGAAGCAGGTTCAGGATCGGGCTGGCGCTTCCTACTGCCGCCAGGGCGTTGTCACCCACGTATTTTCCGATGACAATACTGTCCACGGTGTTGTAAAGCTGCTGAGCGATATTGCCGATCAGCATGGGGATTGTAAAAATTACAATCTTCTCCCAGGGTTTTCCCACCGTCATATCGGACGGCGCGAAAAGTTCTTTGATGGTCATAAGTGCTATACTCCTTTTTGATGTAAAATTTTGGCAGATACCGGTATTGGGTAAAACTGGCTCTCTTCATACTCATAGTATAACTCATTATAAGGTGGATGACCATCCGTCTGTTTGGTATATGTTCAAAAAAATGAATATTGACAAGGAGACAGGGATTATTGTACAATCAAACCTAATTAAAAGGAGTAACCTATGTTTGGAAATCTGCGTTTGTAGTGTCGTCAGTACGGTGGAGCCATCCGGTACTTCAGGAAAATGGGGGGACTTTTATTGCAGTATTTGATATGCAATAAGAGTTTTTTTAATGTGATTTTTTTGTAACTATCCGGAAAAATTCAAGGAATACATATAAGGCAAAAGGAGGAGAAAGATATTGGATTTAAGTAATTTATCTATTAAAAAAATACGGGAGCTTATTGTGTTTACAGCATTTCTTGTTGTTGCCCTGTGGAAGTTTGATGTAGTGCTTGATGTGTTGAAAACAATGTGGCAGATTATATTTCCGTTTATACTTGGCGGAGCGATTGTATTTGTGATCAACGTGCCAATGAGCTTTTTGGAAAAGAAAATTTTTGAAAATGCAAAAAAAGAAAATAAGACAATGAGAAAACTGGCAAGACCGGTCAGTCTGCTTCTCACGATCGTATTGGTGGTTGGTGTGATCGCGCTGGTGATGGTTGGCGTGATCCCTCAGCTTACGAAGACAATGGGAAGTTTGATGATAAACATCACTGACTTTATTCCGCAGATTAAAATCTGGATTCGCGATTTTTTTCACGATAACCGGGAAATTATGAATCTGGTAGATAAGGTGCAATTTAATCCGGATCAGGCAATCAGATGGGGAATAAGTTTGCTTGGAAATGGTGCGGGAAACATGATGAATACAACAATGTCAGCAGTGGGATCCGTAGTCAGCGGGCTGGCAACCTTTTTCATTGCTTTCTCCTTTGCCTGCTATGTCCTTTTTCAGAAAGAAAAGCTGCATGTACAGATCAGAAAAGTACTTTTTGCTTTTCTTCCAAAACAAAAAGCAAATGCATTTCTTAAAGTCTGTTCTCTGACGTATCGGACATTCGCAAACTTTCTTACAGGCCAGTGCCTGGAAGCGGTGATTCTTGGCTGTATGTTTGTTGTTACACTGAGCATTTTGAGAATGCCGTATGCACTTTTGATCGGAGTTCTTATTGCATTTACAGCATTGATTCCTATTTTTGGTGCTTTTATCGGGTGTGCCGTGGGAAGTTTTTTGATCCTTATGGTAAGCCCGAAGCAGGCAATTATATTCATAATAGTATTTCTGGTGCTGCAGCAGATTGAGGGAAATCTGATTTATCCTCATGTTGTCGGCGAATCTGTAGGGCTTCCGTCAATCTGGGTGCTGGCAGCAGTTACGATCGGCGGAAATCTTATGGGGATCGTAGGTATGCTTGTTTTTATTCCGCTGCTGTCGGTGGTCTATACTATTTTTCGGAAAGTTGTGTATCTGCGCCTGAAAAAACGACATATTAAACAGGTGACAGCGACAGACATAGAGGAATATACAGAAAAGGAAACTGCCAGTACGGAAAAAATATAAAGAATTAAATTTGGGTCTTTTTCAACAGAAAAATGGAAAGCAGAGGGAGATAATCACAGCGCCTGGCTATGATTATCTCCCTCTGTTTTTCGTAACCTGAAAGGATTCTACACCGTATCCGCCAGCTCCATGGTGCCTCTTGCTTATAAAGAGAGAAGGTGTTATTACCGGAATGGAATTTCCCTAGTCTCATGGTGCGATGATACAGGCGGGAGAAATCCGTCATGGACCTCTGGAGATTGTAAAATCCGGTGTTCTGTTTTTGTTTTTGGTTCCTACAGATTCCTCCAGAGTGATTACACAGAGAGCGCTTAAGTTTGTTGAGAAGTGGAAGGGGACAGCAATTGTTCTGGATTATGCAGACTTTGCTATGGGACGTCATGATGGTCTGGCACCGTTCGTTATGTTTGTACCGCTGGAATGGTTCTGCTATTATTTTTCGATAGTAAGAGATCATAATCCGGATGACCGCAGATATTATGGGGTTGTTGAATATTGATCAGGTAAATAAATTTACTAAAGACGAAAGAAAATGGACTGTTTTGTGATAAAACAGTTCATTTTCTTTATATAAATTTACTAAATAACAGGTATGATAAATTATACAAAAGTGATAAAAATATATATTATTACAAAAAAACAGAAGAATATCCAATTATATTGTTGACAAATCCTATTATTTCAAGTAATGTGATGGTATAAGGAATAGAAATAAATTTACTAAACGTAAAGAAATATTAACTAAATTAAATCGGAGGTAAATGTACAGTCAGACGATGTGATTTAATTAATCAAGAGGTGGGAATATGGCTACCATACGAGATGTCGCCCGGAGGGCCGGGGTATCTGCAGCATCTGTATCCAGAGTTCTGAAAAATGATACTACCTTTTCTGTATCTCAGAAGACAAGGGAAAGGATTCTGGAGGCGGCAGGCGAACTTGGATACAATAAATGTTTTGAATACTCAGCCATTCAAGGTGCAAGAGGAACCATAGGGGTTATGCTTTTGTATGGCGAGGAAGAAGAAGTGGAAGATAAATTTTATCAGATTATCCGCGTGAATATAAAGATGGAACTTGAAAAAAACGGATTTAAAGTAAAAGAGGTTTTTGAATCTATGCTGGATGCCAACGCATCGAAGATATCCGATTATCAGGGCTTGATCTTTGTAGGATATTCCACACTCTGGTATCAAAAGAAGGTGTTCAGACAGGTTGTTCTGGATTCCGGATTGCCGGTGGTATGTGCGGACTTTCACCTGAAAGACGGATCGCTTACAGCTGATTGCGTGATAAACGATTTCAAACAGGCAGTAAAAAAAGTTATAAATATTTTCCTGAAAAAAGGATTTGATTCTATCGGATATATGGGGACATACGGACTGGAAGCGAATGGCAAGATTCACAGAGATGAACGTTTTCTTTATTTCCGGCAGATTATGAAAAGTCAGGGAAAATATGATGAGAAAAATATCTACCTGTGTCCATCCAATCACACACAGTTTGGATATGAGCTGGGAAAAGAAATTATCCGAAAAGGAAGGCTTCCACGGGCGGTATTTGTGGAAAACGATACCATGGCCATCGGTTTTCTGAAAGCTTTGAAAGAAGAGAAAATTTCTGTTCCGGGTGATGTGGCGATTGTCGGGTGTAACGATGATCAGGTGGCATCCTTTGTAACTCCCGGGCTTTCCACTGTGAGGTTACATAATGACCTGGTCGGAATGATGGCAGCAAAGACATTGATGGAATGTCTTTACACGAAAAGAGAACAAGGTTTAAAAATCATTGTACCAAATCAGTTGATTCTCAGGGAAAGTTGCCCTGAATAAAAGTAGAAAGGGGAAAGATATGGAATACGTATACAAACACATGGATTGGAGTAACGTAGAGGTCCTTGGAAGAAATCGTCTTCCGGTCAGACCGTTTTATTGTGGTTATCCGAATAAGGAATCGGCAAGACAGGGAAGAAGAGAAGAATGTTCCAATTACCGTCTGTTGAACGGACAGTGGAAATTTGCTTATTATGAGTCACCGTTTTATGTTCCTGACACATGTATGGAGAAGGAATATGACGATCGGGAGTTTGGCATGATGCCGGTTCCCGGACACTGGCAGCTGAATGGTTATGATTATCCACATTATAATGATGCGATAGCATTGTTCCCGATTCTGGACGACCCGGGCATACAGGCAGACAATCCTACGGGTGTTTACCGGTACACTTTTCAGGAGGAGAAACAAAAAGACAGAGAATATATCCTGAGGTTTGACGGAGTTGAAAGTGCTTATCACGTATGGCTCAACGGTACATTCATAGGATACAGCCAGGGACCTCGTAACACAACTGAATTCGATGTGACAGAAGCATTACAGGATGGGGAAAACGTGCTGGCGGTGATCGTCTACAAGTTCAGTGATGGCAGTTATCTGGAAAATCAGGATATGTGGTGGTTTGCCGGAATCATCAGAGATGTATCTCTGATCCGGAGACCGAAACAGCATATGCGGGACTGGCGGATCGTATCTGATCCGGTGATGGAACAGAATGATCCGGGTGCTCTTCAAAAGAAGGAGACAACCGGAAAGATTTGCATGGAAGCAGTGTTTGAAAATCATACGGAGGATGAGACGGCGCTTACTGTTGAGATGGAAGTAATGGACGGCGAACAGGTCATCTTCAGCGAGAGCCGTGAGATAAGTGGTAAAAAAGGCGAGACAGAATATGAGACAGAGGTAATTCTGGAAAATATAAAACCCTGGTCAGCAGAGCACCCTGAGCTGTATCGGGTGATTATCACCCTGAAGAAACAGGGAGAAGTTCTGGAATCCTATGGAGAGTGGACAGGATTCAGAAATATTTGTGTAAAAGACGGATTATTCCTGGTAAATGGAAAGGCTATTAAATTAAAAGGAGTAAACCGACATGACTGGAACGAAAATACAGGACGATGCATTACAAAAGAGGATATGCTGGCTGATCTGTATCTGATGAAACAGAACAATATCAATGCAGTACGAACCTCTCATTACCCGCCACATCCTGATTTTCTGGATATGTGTGACCGTCTTGGACTTTATGTGATGGAGGAAGCTGATCTGGAGTGTAACCAGATGGCTTATACCAAAAACATGAATAAGATCAGTGATGATACGATCTGGGAAAAAAGCTATGTGGATCGTGCGGAACGTATGGTAAGAAGGGATAAGAACCATCCAAGTATTCTGTTCTGGTCACTGGGAAACGAATCAGGATTCGGAAGCAGTTTTGTAGCCAGCGGAAGATTTGTAAAAGAGTATGATCCAACCAGACTGGTTCATTACGAGGAAGACAGGGATGCTTCTATAGCGGATGTGTACAGTACCATGTATACCAGACATAAGGCATTGGAAAACCTGGGAAGAGACACTGCAAAGAAGAAACCTCATGTAGTATGCGAGTACGCACATGCAATGGGAAATGGCCCGGGAGGATTAAAAGAATACTGGGAAATATTTGAACGATATCCAAGGCTGCAGGGCGGTTTTATTTGGGAGTGGGTTGATCACGGTATTAAAAAATATGACAGCAGCGGCAAAGCCTACTATACATATGGCGGAGATTACGGGGATTATCCAAACAGCGGGGCATTTTGCTGTGATGGACTGATCCAGGCAGACAGAAGACCGACGCCAGGTATTTTACAGGTGAAAAAAGTAATGGAGCCGGTAACATTTATCGATTTTGATAAAACGACAGGTGAAATTACAGTTTGTAATAAATATGATTTTACGGATTTGTCTCATCTTGAAGGTACATTCAAGGTTCATACACTGCAGGGAATTCTGCTGGAAGGTAAGGTGGATCTGAGTGAGATAGCACCACATGGATGCAAACGCATCACGGTATATGATTCTGCGGAGTCAGGAGCATGGTGTGATGAACAGGATATCTGGCTGACGATCGCAGTATGTTACAAAGAAAAACAGATCTGGTCTGAGGAAGCTCATCATGAGGTTGCGTTCCATCAGGAATGTCTCAATAAAGCAGTTCAAAAGACAGTGAAAGAGCCGGCAGATAACGGAAGCTCCGGAGAACTGCATATGGTGGAAAAATCAGGAATTATTTATGTGGAAGGCCGGAATTTTACTGTCGAGTTTGACCGGGTTCATGGATATTTAAGTGGTTATACATTGAATGGCGAACGGTTAATCTGCAAAGGACTGGGGCTGAACTTCTGGAGAGCACCTGTTGATAATGACAAGAATGTGGCTGAAATCTGGGAAAAAGCGATGTTGAAAGCCATGACAAACCTTGTTGAAAAGGTGACGGTAGAGGAGAAGGAACAGGAAGTGGTTATCTCCGTTTCACAGATCTATGCACCGATAACGGTTGACTGGAAAATCATTGTGAAGGCCGAATATCACATTCAGGCAGATGGTCTTATAACCATGAGTTATCACGGAGTGCCAACCGGTGTGCAGCTTCCGGAGAGTTTTCCGCGGATCGGTATGCGGTTTGTGCTGGATAAAGCCTGTGAACAGGCAGTCTGGTACGGAAGAGGACCTCTGGAAACATATCCGGACTGTAAAGAAGGCAACGCGATAGGCTGCTGGAAGAAGAACGTGGAAGATTTCTATTTCCCTTATGTACTGCCTCAGGAGACAGGTAATCATGAGGATACTCGCTGGGCTGCGTTTGTGACAGAGGCGGGTAACGGAATCTGTATCGCATCGGATAAAGAATTCTCTTTTGGAGCATTACATTATACACAGGAAAACCTGACACAGGCGACACATACAAATGAACTTCACAGAACGGAAAATATCCAATTATCTGTTGATTATGCACAGCATGGTCTGGGAAGTGCAAGCTGGGGTGCCGAGTGTCTGGAAAAAGATAAACTGTATCCGGAACCGTTTACATTTACCTGGAAGATTTTCGGAACCGGGAAGGAATCGCTGGCAGAGCGGGCCGAGCAATACAGAAGAAAGTAAGAAAGGAAGGGAAAAGATGGAAGGAGGAAATGAAATTCAAATTCGGCAAATAGAAGCATGATCATATTTATAAACAAAGCATAATAAAACGGGTGTCTGAAGTATATTCAAACACCCGTTTTAAAAAGGATGGAGGTTTCTGTGTACGGAAAAAAAGTTATAAAACGAGATATTTATCAAATCATTATTCCGATGATACTGGAAAATATACTTCAGATTTCGGCAAACCTGGTAATCACGGCAATGGTTGGACGGTTGCTTGCAAATGACATTTCCGCACAGGGAATCTGTATCCGGATTACGGATACGTTATGGTGTTTTTATAAGGGAGTGGCAATCGGGGCTACAGTTTTGATCGCCCGGGCATACGGTGCGGGCAGACATCAGGATTGCAGGAAGATTGCGGAGCAGACCATACTTACGGAAATGATCATTGTGTTTATTTTCCAGGTGGTGTTATATTTTAAGGCACCGCTTTTTCTTGGATTTTTCTCAAAGGATCCCCGGATCCTCTCTCTGGCAGAGGGGTATATGAAGACCATTATATTCGAATTCCCGTTTGTGGTGATCACGACGGTGGTTACAGCCTCTTTCCAGGGATACGGCAATACAAAGATTCCTATGTATATTGCAGTTCTTATGAATGTGGTCAATATTGTCTGTGGTTACTGTTTTATCTTTGGTGCCTTCGGTATTCCGGGCATGGGAATAAAAGGTGCGGCTACCGCTCTTTTGACGGCACAGGCAGTTGGTGCAGGTACAGGACTGTACCTTTTATATAAAAAGAAGGGTGGACTGTTTCGAAAAGTACCATCTGAGCATAGATTTTTCAGTTTTGATAAAAAATGTATCTACGAAATCTATACTACAGGAATTCCGGCAGCATTGGAAACCGTATTCTGGCAGGTTTCTGCTATCATTTTGAGTAAAGTGATACTATTTTACGGAAACCAGGCATTTGCCGCATATCAGCTGGGTATACAGGCAGAAGAAATTACGGAGATGCCGGCCATTGGTTTCAGTACGGCATCCACTACACTGGCAGCCAGAGCAATTGGTATGCAGGATGAGGAACTGCGAAAAGTTTACTTTAAAGAACAACTGAAAGTGGGAGTATTTATCAGCTCGATAACTTCGGTGCTGCTGATTTTCCTCCCGCGGTTCTTTATGACTCTGATGACGGACAAACCTGAATTACAGGCCATAGGTGTTGTATATGTGTTTGTTATGGGATTTATCCAGATACCTCAGAATTTGTCCAGGATCTACAATGGAACCATCAGAGCTATGGGGTATAAGAATGCTCCTATGCTGGTGGCGGGATTTGGCATATGGATCGTAAGGATTCCTCTGTGTATGCTGGCTGCTTATGTGTTAAGGCTGCCTTTGACAATAATCTGGATTATTATTGCGATGGATCAGGTGTCCAGATTCCTGCTCAGTGCAGGATTGTATTACCGGATCAACAAAAAGCGTGAGCAGACGATGAACGCGGTATAGAACGGAAAAAGGAGTAATAATACATATGAACAGAGAATTTTTATATGAATTACTGGAAACAGCATCGGTTTCCGGTTTTGAGGAAGAGATTCAGAGAAAAGTTATAAAGTATGCAAGAGGATTTGCGGATGAGATCTACACGGATGAAATTGCCGATGTGGTAAGTATTGTAAATCCGGATGCAGAGATTAAAGTTATGCTGTCGGCACACATGGATGAGATCGGCCTCATGGTATCGCATATTACGGAAAAAGGAATGCTCCACGTATCCAGGGCGGGCGGTATTTATCCGGGAACTTATCTTGGACAGAAAGTCAGAATCATGCATGAAGGAAATGTGGTTTACGGCGCAGTCCGAAACCATGGTTCTCTGAATAAGAAAGAGTTGGAAATTACAGATATCATCATCGATATCGGTGCTGTTTCCAGGGAAGATGCCATGGCGCATGTGGCATGTGGTGATCCGGTGAGTTTTGATACGGATTACAGAGAACTTTTAAATGACAGACTCTGTGCAAGAGGCCTTGATGACCGTCTGGGAGGATATATTATCCTGGAGGCTGCGAAAAAGGCCAAGGAAAGAGGCTGCACATGTGGAATTTATGCGGCAACTACTGTAGGGGAAGAACTGACAAAGCACGGAGCTGCCTGGTGTGCATCCCGAATCGCTCCGACCCTGGCGGTTGTGCTTGATGTTACATATACCAGCGATTATGAGGGAACAAGAGCCATCGAAAACGGAGAAATCATTCTGGGAGGCGGACCTGTTTTCCTCCATAATTCTTTCAGTCATAAAATGGTGGTGGAGCGACTCGAAAAAGCTGCCCGGAATATACATATAAAATATCAGTGGGAGAACGGATGTGGAAGAACCTGTACGGACGCAGATGCCATTCATATGGCAGGCAGGGGGATACCTACAACAGTTATGTCCATACCTCTTCGCTATATGCATAATCCGGCAGAAGTGTGCAGTATGGAGGATGTGCAGGGATGTATTGACGTGCTTGCGGAATTTTTATGTGGAATCGGGTCTGATATTTGTCTGAAACCTCTGGAAGGATAAGGTGATTTATGAAAAAATATATGGCGATTGCCGGATTGGTATTAGTTACTGTTATCTGGGGAGGAGGCTTTGTGGCCAGTGACATGGCTCTTGACAGTCTGTCGCCTTTTCAGATCATGACCATTCGTTTTCTGTTGGCTTCCGTGCTTATGGGTGGGATAAGTATCCGGAATCTTAAAGGGATAAAAAAAGAGGAAGTAACTGCAGGAGTTTTTATGGGCGCAGCTCTTTTTATTGGGTTTTCTCTTCAGATCATAGGACTGCAATATACGACTCCGTCAAAAAATGCGTTCCTCACAGCCACAAATGTGGTGATTGTTCCTTTTATTGCTTTTCTGATCTGCCGGAAAAAGGTAGGATTCAGAGGTATAATAGGAGCAGTGCTGGCCATCGTGGGGGTGGGACTTTTGTCCCTGGATAAAGATCTGTCTCTGGGACTGGGTGACGGACTGACCCTTATATGTGCAGTGGGCTTTGCTTTTCAGATTTTTCTGACAAGCATTTTTGTGAAGAAGTACAGGGCATCTGTGTTGAACTTTATTCAGATGTGTACGGCAGGTATTTTATCATTGATATTCATGATTGCCTCCGGGCAGGTGCATTTTCAGGTTACTGCAAAAGGATGGTGGAGTGTTCTCTATCTCGGCATTATCAGCACAACGGTCTGCTATCTTCTTCAGACAGCATGCCAGAAGTATGTGGATGAGACAAAGGCGGCAATCATTCTGTCTATGGAGTCTGTCTTCGGAACCCTGTTCTCGGTTATGATTCTTCATGAAAGTATTACATTGCGCATGATATTGGGATGTATCATTATTCTGGCGGCGGTTATTCTGGCGAATTCAGCCACGGAGGAGACAGCGTCGTAACAATTCGTTGCGTGGTTGGGGGCAATATGGTAAGATAAACCATGAAATGCACTGACATAGCTGATGCGATTCGAAAAATATTGAAAAGTATCATGCAGAGAGGGATTTAAGATGGCTACAATAAAAGATATCGCAGAGCGTACCGGCTTTTCCGCAGCGACAGTCTCCAGAGTTTTGAACCATGATGAGACGTTGAATGTGCAGGATGAGACCAGAATGAAAATATTTGATACTGCCAGGGAACTTCAGTATCAGGCAAAGGAAAGAAAAAGCAGGAAGCGTCACCTGACGGTTGGAGTTTATTATTCCTATTCCAGAGAGGAGGAGCTGAGAGATACTTATTATCTGACAGTCCGTCTGGCGGTAGAAAAAAAACTAGAGGCAGAGAATATGGAACGCTGTCAGATCCAGAATCTGGAGGAGCTTAAGAATCTTGGAGGACTCGATGGCCTTTTGTGCCTTGGAACGTTCAGTAAGAGCATGGTAAGGCAGATAGAAGCCTTCAAAAAGCCTACAGTATTTCTGGATGCTATGCCAAAAGGAGATCAGTTTGATTGCGTAGTCAACGATCTGGACAGTTCTGTGGAAGCGGTGATGGATTATCTGACAGGACTGGGACATAAAAAGATAGCATTTATTGGCGGCTATGAAGTCGACAAGGATGGCGATGAAGTGCATGATGAACGAATGGTAACTTACAAAAAATATATGGAGCGAATCGGTGAATTCTCTCCGGCGCTTGTGAGGGTGGGAAGTTTCACGCCGGAAGACGGTTATGTGCTGTGCAGGGAGATCCTGGAAGAGGAGGAGAAACCTACAGCAATATTTGCAAACAACGACTCTCTGGCAGTGGGCTGTTATCGGGCAGTCAGTGAAAAGGGACTCCGGATTCCGGAGGATATAAGCATTGTGGGATATAATGATATAGCGGTGGCCAACTATCTGGTTCCGCCGCTGACTACAGTGCGCCTGCATATGGAATTATTGGGTGAGGAGGCGGTTCGCCTTCTTCGTGAACGCATCACATCCTCCAGGGAGATAGGGTTAAAAGTGATCGTACCTGCGAAGCTTATTGTACGTGGCAGCGCAGACCGGGTAAAATAAAAAGCGAAGCGATGTACCAATTAAAAAAGACAGCGGCTGATGATGTTCATCAGCCGCTGGTGCTATAATATGAACTGCCACTTCCCGGCGGTGAAAGGATAAGGTGAATAGGATGAAGAAGGTATTATACGAAGAATTACTTCCGGAAGAATGTGTACAGAGAATAAAGGAGATGCCGGTTGCTTATCTGCCGCTTGGTACACTGGAGTGGCATGGTCCGCACATGCCGCTTGGTGCCGATGGAATTCAGTCCAAAGAACTGTTTGTCCGGGTAGCAGAAAAAGTTGGCGGTGTGGTGCTTCCCATACTGTTTATGGGACCTGACCGTGTATTCCATGACGGTGATAAAGCGTTTTATGGGATGGATATCAACACGGAAGGTGCACTGAATACCTATCATGTCCAGCAGATGAAAGGCAGCGCTTACTGGCAGGAGAAGGGATTGTTCCAGGACTATCTGCGCAGTATTTTCGCTCAGCTTTCCAGAGCCGGGATCCGTATTGTTGTAGGACATGGACATGGTCCGTCGACCCATGCATTTCAGGAGCTGGAGGAAGAGGCAAAAGAAAAATACGGGTTAACTATTTTTACGGCATGGACTTTCGCAGAAGATGAGAGACTGAGATATCAGTACGATCATGCCGGAGCGAATGAGACATCTATCGTCATGGCCGTACGGCCGGAGCTGGTTGACTTTGGTCAGGTAAAAGAAGATGAGAGCAATCTGATCGGAATCGCAGGACGTCATCCGGTCAGAGAATCTTCAGAAGCGTTCGGAAATGAAATACTGGAATATACAATGAAAACACTAATTGCAGGTATTGAGGAAACGATTGGTAAGGATAAGAATTAAGCCTGAGATGCAGGATTCCTCAAGCGATATACCGGATGCATAGAAAAAAACCTTACTGGTCACTGAGTGGACAGTAACAAAGAAACTGTGTGAAATTATAGTTTTAATGTAACTATTCAGTAGCCATTGTCCCGCGAGGTGTTTTGACATGAATATGTCAAAATCCCGAGACGTTTTGATTCAAAAATATATTTGACAGAACAGAAAAAAATAATTATACTTGAACTGTCAAATAAATAGAACCGGGGAGCTTATGTGATAGGCTGAGAGGAAGTTGAAAACTTCGACCCGTATACCTGATTTGGATAATGCCAACGTAGGAACGTTATGTAAGAGAGTCTGTAACTGTGAAGGTACAGAAAAATTACGACAGATTTAACGGGAGATACTTAGGTATCTCCTTTTTTTCGCGAATCTAGTACATCGTTTCAGGTATAAAAGAATGAGATTGAGCGAGAGTTCATGAAGGGGCGCACCACCGAGGGTACGTTTCTTTGTGGACTCTTTTTTGCTTCAAGGAGGTGAGATGCAGGTGATCAAAGTAAACGGAAAAGAAATCGAACTGGAGAAGGCAACTTCTGTAGAAGTGTATCTTGAAAGCGCAGGATACCAGATGAAGCGGATTGCAGTAGAACTGAATGGCGAGATCCTTCCCAAAAACGAGTATGCGGACAGGATGTTAGAAGACGGAGACCGCATGGAGGTAGTGACATTTGTAGGAGGAGGCTGAAAATGGAGACAACGAAGGTTTTGACTAAAGAGGAAATACAGGCTGCACTTGAAGAACGTCATTCACCGGAAAAGCAAAAGAAACTGTCCGAAGGCCGGGTGACGATCGCAGGTCTCGGAGGTCTGGGATCCAACGTGGCATATGCACTTGCACGTATCGGCGTGGGCCATCTTCATCTTATTGATTTTGATGTGGTGGATATTACGAATCTGAACCGGCAGCAGTATTTTACAGAACATATCGGTATGTACAAAACAGATGCTTTAAAGTCTCTGCTTCAAAAGATTAATCCGTATATCGATATTCAGACGGATTGCATCAAAGTGACAGAAGAGAATCTGATTTCACTTTTTGAGAATGCAGGAATTATATGTGAAGCATTTGACAATCCGGAGGCAAAAGCCATGCTTGTAAATGGGATTCTGGAACATTTTCCGGAGAAAAAACTGGTGTCCGCATCCGGAATGGCCGGGTATGGAAGCAGCAATACAATTCGTACCCGGCGATTGATGAAAAACTTCTATCTTTGCGGGGATCAGGTTACGGAACCGACCTATGGCAACGGATTGATGGCGCCGCGGGTTGCGATCTGCGCAGCTCATGAAGCCAATATGATCACCCGTTTGCTGCTTGGAGAAGAAGAAATATAGCAGCTATTCAGCAGACATTGTGAAAACAGTGAACCATTACGAAGTATAAAGAATACAGGTAACTATTCAGCAGATATTAAGTAGACAATGAACAGTTACGAAGAAGGAGAAATAAACCTATGAGTACAAAAGATACATGGAGCCTTGGAGGACATGAATTTACATCAAGATTTATCTTAGGATCAGGAAAATTTTCTTTGGATCTTGTGAAAGCCTGCATTGAAAAAGCAGACGCACAGATCATCACACTGGCACTTCGCCGTGCAAACGAAGGGGGACTTGCCAATATCTTGGATTACATTCCGGAGAATGTAACCCTGCTTCCGAATACATCCGGAGCAAGAAATGCCCAGGAGGCAGTGCGAATCGCCAGATTATCAAGAGAAGTGGGATGTGGGGATTTTGTAAAGATCGAAGTTGTACACGATTCCAAATATTTATTACCGGATAACTATGAGACGATCAAAGCAACAGAAATCCTTGCAAAGGAAGGATTTGTAGTTATGCCTTATATGTATCCGGACCTGAATGCGGCAAGAGCTCTGAAAGACGCCGGAGCAGCCTGCATCATGCCACTGGGAGCGCCCATCGGATCAAACAAAGGTCTGGCGACAAAGGAGTTTATCCAGATCCTCATCGATGAGATGGATCTGCCGATCATCGTTGACGCAGGAATCGGCCGCCCGTCTCAGGCATGTGAGGCTATGGAAATGGGAGCGGCTGCCGTTATGGCAAATACAGCAATCGCGACAGCCGGAGACGTGCCGGTTATGGCAGAGGCATTTAAAAAGGCAATCGAAGCAGGACGAAGCGCCTACCTTTCCGGTCTGGGAAGACAGATCGAAAGAGGAGCAAGTGCATCATCACCGCTGACCGGATTTTTGGAGGACTAGACCATGGAAAATCAGCATATCAATGAAAGTATCTTAAGCGAAGAGATTCTGGAAGATCAGAAGAAAAACAGGATCGATCATATGAAATATATGCCGGGTATGGAAGATATCGGGTCTGAGATCCTGGATCAGGTCGTAGATGCCATGCATGCGTATGATTATGACAAATACACAGCGGCTGATGTAAAATGGGCCCTCGCCCACAGTTCCAGAACTCCGGAAGATTTTGCGGCGCTTTTATCACCGGCAGCACTGCCTTTCATCCAAGAGATTGCCCAGGCAGCGCAGATTGAGACAAGAAAACATTTTGGAAACAGCGTCTATATGTTCACACCGATCTATATTGCGAATTACTGTGAAAATTATTGCATTTACTGTGGATTCAACTGTCACAACAAGATCAAACGTGCCCAGTTAAATGAAAGCGAGATCGAAAAAGAAATGCAGGCGATCGCTGAGACAGGCTTGCAGGAGATTCTGATCCTGACCGGAGAAAGCAGAAACAAATCCACAGTGGAATATATCGGAAATGCCTGCAAGATCGCAAGAAAATATTTCAAAGTGATCGGACTTGAAATCTATCCGGTGAACTCTGATGAGTATGCGTATCTGCATGCATGTGGCGCTGATTATGTAACTGTCTTCCAGGAGACCTATAATTCCGATAAATATGAAACACTTCATCTGGCAGGCCACAAACGTATCTATCCGTATCGTGTCAACGCCCAGGAGCGTGCCATAAGAGGAGGCATGCGCGGAGTAGGATTTGGTGCACTGCTGGGTCTGGATGATTTCAGAAAAGATGCATTTGCGACCGGATACCACGCCTATCTTCTGCAGAGAAAATATCCACACGCAGAAATCGCATTTTCCTGTCCGCGTCTGCGCCCGATCATCAATAACGATCGTATCAATCCTATGGATGTTCACGAGAAACAGCTTTTGCAGGTTGTGTGCGCATATCGGTTATTTATGCCATTTGCAAGTATCACAGTGTCCACGAGAGAGTGTGCACGGGTACGTGACAACCTGGTAGGTATCGCGGCGACCAAAATCTCCGCCGGAGTCAGCACCGGAATCGGAAGCCATGTAGATGACATCGAGGACAAGGGCGATGACCAGTTCGAGATCTCAGATGGAAGAAATGTAGAAGAAGTCTATGATGCACTGCTTTCTAACAATTTGCAGCCGGTGATGAGTGATTATATTTATGTGTAGGGAATGATCAGGAAACAGTAACTAATCATTTCCACATTGCTCTGATATATAATAAATTCATGGATAAAACAGGTACTTTCTGATAAAATTGATGTATAAGTAACAATCATTTTTTGGAGGGATTATGTATGATGGCTGATGAAATAATCAAAAATTCCAATGAATTGGAATTCGCTGTATTTTGTATCGAAAATGTGGCGGCAAAGCTGGGAGTAGATGCAGAGCGTGTATATCAGGCATTTACTGAAAAAAGCGATATTTTAAACGGTTATATCGTGCCAGAATATGAAGTATTGCATACTCAGAGTCGGGAATATATCGTGGATGATCTTATTGATGTGATGAAAGAAAGGGGGGTGGAAGTATGATTCTCTATCATGGCTCTTTTCTAGAGATAGAAAAGCCAGATTTGGTACATTCGCGCTCCAATGTGGATTTTGGGCGCGGTTTCTATGTAACACCATTGTATGAACAGGCAGAAAAGTGGTGTGGTAAGTTCAAACGTCGTGGGAAGGATGGCATCATCTCCTGTTATAAATATGATGAAAGCCAGGAAGATGAACTGAAAATATTGAAATTTGATTCTTATTCCGAGGAATGGCTAGATTTCATTCTGGACTGCAGAAGTGGAAATGACTTGACGGATTATGACCTTGTTGCAGGCGGTGTTGCCAATGATAAGGTTTTTAATACTGTGGAATTATTCTTTGACGGACTGATAGATAAAACAGAAGCTATTAACCGTCTGCGGTATGAAAAGCCGAATATGCAGATGTGTTTCCGCACAGAGAAAGCATTGCCTCTGTTACATTTCGAAGGGAGTGAGATGTTATGACAGCCAATCCGATTTTACTTCAGAAAAAATATAGTCGTGTCATAGAGTGTTTTGCCAGACAGCAGGAAATTTCATTGGACGCTGCATTGGATTTCTTTTACCATTCCCAGGTATATCAGCTGATTCGAGATGGTGTTTCAGATATGCATTGTATGAGCGATGCGTATCTTGCGGAAGAATTAAAACAGGAATATGCTGAATTAGGATGCAGTGACAGGTAGTATGATAGCATGCATTTAAATAAACCTGTATTATTCACGAAAAAAAGTTGTGGATAATACAGGTTTATCATTATAAATTTGTAATAACGGCCTGTTTTACATCAGGAAATTTTACTGATTCGCACGAATTACCCTACAGGGATTACCTGCTGCGATCACATTGTCGGGAATATCTTTGGTTACAATACTGCCGGCTCCGATTACAACATTATCTCCGATCGTAATGCCCGGTAAAATAATAGCACCGCCACCAATCCATACATTATTTCCAATGATGACCGGTGCTGTTTGCGTTTTACAAAATTCGAATGAGCCATCTTCTTTTGGCTCGCCAAAACGATCTATTGCATTGGTTGGATGAAATGCAGTATAGATTTGTACGTTTGGTGCAATTAAGGCATTGTCTCCGATACGGATTATATTATCGTCAAGAAACGTGCAATTCATATTTACTTCGCAGTTATTCCCGAAATAAATATTGTTACCATAATCAACATAAAACGGAGCAGTAATCCATAAGTTCTTACCTTTTCCGCCGAGAAGCTCATTTAAAATACGTTCTTTTTCATCAAAATCTGCAGAATCTGTCTGATTGTAATCTCTTGCCAGATCTTTTGCTTTATGCCACTGTGTCAGAAGTTCCGGATCTCCGCAATCATACAGTTCTCCTGCTAACATTTTCTCTCTTTCTGTCATAGACACCTCCATCGAATACATTGTTATAGAATTATATATAAGAATTGGAGTAACTATTCAGTAGCCACTATCCCACGAGACGTTTTGGCATGAATATTCCAAAATTCCGAGATATACAAGCAAAAATGCCATCACCGAATTGCAGAATTTTACCGCTGTCTGAACTTCATACGAATCCATTTCAGCAATTGAATAATCAGAAGACTGGCAAATGCGTACAGATATACACATCCAAGCTGCATCAGATTCAGAGTTTCCACTTTAAACACCCGGTGGAATTCCGGAACTGTCAGTACAGAGGTAATAAGCACCGCGCCAAGTACAAATGCTCCCTGCAGCCACTTGTTGTTAAAGAAGCGTTTTGTAAAGATAACCGGGTGATCTGACTTACAGTTAAATCCATGAAATAAGCGTGCCAGACAAAGTGTACCAAAAGCAAATGTGCTGCCGAGAAGTGCACCGTTCATGTGATAACCTGTCAAAAACGAGAACATTGTCATCGCGCCAATCACAAAGCCTTCCAGGCCGATTTTTCCAAGAAAATCTTTTGTCAGTATCGACTTGTCAGCAGAACGTGGTTTCTCGTTCATCACTTCACTGCTATGTGGCTCCATACCAAGTGCGATCGCCGGAAGGCTGTCTGTCAGAAGATTAATGAACAACAAGTGTACCGATGCAAACGGAACAGGAAGTCCGCCGATTGATGCACATAAAACAGCCAGAATAGCTCCAAAGTTTCCGGACAAAAGAAACCGGATTGCATATTTGATGTTTTGATACAGATTTCGTCCATTTTCTACTGCTTTTACAATTGTAGCAAAATTATCGTCTGTAAGGACCATAGCAGCAGCATCTTTCGCTACTTCCGTTCCGGTTATTCCCATTGCAACACCGATGTCTGCCTGTTTCAATGCCGGAGCATCATTGACACCGTCCCCGGTCATCGCAACGATCATGCCCTTTTCCTGCCAGGCGCGGACAATACGGATCTTGTGTTCGGGTGAAACTCTTGCATATACAGAAATTTTCGGAACAAAATCCCTTAGTTCGGCATCGCTCATATTTTCGATATCAGCACCCTCACAGGCTTCGGATAAGTCCTGTAAAATCCCAATTCTTTTAGCAATAGCGGCCGCGGTGATCTTATGATCTCCGGTGATCATAACCGGTCGAATCCCTGCTTTGATACATTCTGCAACTGCGGCTTTTGATTCTTCTCTCGGCGGATCCATCATGGCAATGAGTCCAAGGAATATCAGATGATTTTCATCATCCATGGATAACGTATGTTTCTCCGGGATTTCCCGATAGGTAAATGCCAGAACACGCAATCCTTCCATGGAAAAGCTTTGATTCTGCTGTTGGATTTTTATCTTATCTGCCTCTGTTATTTCGCGAATACCATCATGTGTCCAAATCTGTTCTGTAAGTTCCAGAAGCCGGTCAACAGCGCCTTTTACAATCATTCGATTTTCACCGTCGATTCGGTGGAGTGTTGACATCATCTTACGATCACTGTCAAATGGAAGCTCCCCTTCTCTTGGATAGAGATTTCTTATGCTTGCGGCAGCCAGTCCGTGTTGGCTTGCCAGATGAATCAATGCTGTCTCTGTCGGATCTCCGATTTCCACACCATTTTCATTGGTCGAATCGTTGCATAAGATGCTGTAATCCATAAGAAATCTCTGCGCCGGATCATCCAGATCAAGTTCAGATACCGGGATTCGCTTTCCAGCCACATAGTAATCTTCAACCGTCATTTTATTCTGTGTAAGTGTTCCTGTCTTATCAGAGCAGATGATGGAAACGCTTCCCAGACCTTCCACAGCCTGAAGTTTGCGAATGATAGCATGTTCTCTTGCCATCTTCTGTGTGCCAAAAGAAAGAACAATTGTCACGATAGAACTTAAGGCTTCCGGGATAGCTGCAACTGCAAGTGCAACTGCGAACATAAATGCGCTACCGATCTTTTCCCCGCGAAATACACTGATTGCAAACAGGATTCCGCAGAATATCAGAACCAGAATGGACAGCTTCTTGCCAAATTCCTCCAGATTCACCTGCAACGGAGTCTGTTTTTCGGAGGTCGATTTCAAAAGCCCTGCAATTTTTCCGATTTCCGTCTGCATTCCTGTGTCTGTTATAACCGCCTTGCCTCGTCCGTATGTCACAAAACTGCCGGAAAATACCATATTGGTCCGATCGCCCAGGGGAACTTCTACTTCCAGGGTCTCCAGGTTCTTTTCAACTGCAAGACTTTCTCCGGTAAGAGCGCTTTCATCGACCTTAAGACTTGCATTCTCGATCAGTCGGCCATCTGCCGGAATCATGTCACCGGCCTCTAACAGGATGATATCTCCAACGACCAGTTCTCTTGCCGGAAGCTGAACGGTTGTGCCATCACGCAATACCTTTGCTTCCGGACCGGAAAGCTTCTTTAAGCTTTGCAGGGATTGCTCCGCTTTTACGGTTTGAATCGTTCCTAAAATTGCATTGATCGTAATCACGATCACGATAACGGCAGCACTCTCCACATCACCAAGAATCCCGGAGATAAGTGCCGCTGCAATCAGGATAAGTACCAGAAAATCTTTGTACTGTTCAAAGAAAATCCGGGTGATACTTTTTTTCTTTCCTCCGGTAAGCTCATTCCAGCCACATTTTTCCCGGGAATGGTCTGCCTGTTCGCTTGTAAGTCCTGCTTCGCTGCTTTCTACACGATCCAGAACTTCTTTTACAGTTTGCCGGTAAAATTCCTTCATAACGTGTTCCTCCTCTTTCTGCCTGTTCAAGGACTATATTGTATGCAATGAAGGACTTTTCGGTAAAAAAAGAAACCTTTATTGCATAACAAAAAATGCAATAAAAGTCTCACCATTTTCTTGTGACACCGGATGTTTCCATCGTACTGACGACATCACAAACGCTAATTCTTACGTAGGTTACTCCCTTATATTGGACTTAATCATATACCGAAAAGGGAAGGGCTGTCAAGACGATTTTTATATATTCATTTGATGCAGGAGGTGAACAGGTTACTGTTCACTCCGTTCTCAGTAACACGCTTCGCGATGCACAGAATTTATGCTAATCGCATAAATTCGCGCCATATGTCTCGGGTTTTCTGTGACCTTCGCTCACAAAAAACACCTCGCGGGATATTACCAGTGAACAGTAACGTGAACAGTTACTGTTCACCTCCTGCATCAGTCGATTGCTGTCAGCTTGTGGATCCATTTGTAGCTTTTGAAGCGCAGGAATATAGGCAGACATTTAAAGATTTGATCGGATTGCACAGCGATCACCACAAGTTCTACCGGCAGCTTCCAGTAGAATGCGGCCAGAAAGGACAGTGGCATTACAATGCACCAGACGGAAACCAGGTTCATATACATCGAAAATTTGGTATCTCCGCCACCCTGGATGATACCGACTCCGACCGGCATCTGATAAGACATTCCAACCATGATCACACTCATAATAATCATGAAGTGGTCTGCATACAAAGTAGCCTGAGGGGTCAATCGGTACATGGATAACAGTGGGCTTCGGAGTAAGAATAATACAGTTCCAAGCAAGAGTCCGATAGCCAGATAGAGTACGGAAAGGGTACGTCCGTTGCAGCGTACTTTTTCTTCGTCATTGCTTCCGATATCTTTTCCGATCACGACAGCAGAAGCGCCGGCTATCGCAATGACGATTACCTTCAGATACTGAAAAAAGGTGCTTGATACGGAATTGGCTGCAATCGCATCCGCAGAAAGATGCCCCAATATCGCTGTCTGCATAGGAAGGGAAACTGCCCACAACAAGCTGGAAGTCAGGATGGGAATACACACTTTAAAAAAGGTTTTCCATACATTACCACTGCCTTTTCCGATAATACCATCCCGGAATTTTTCGTCAAACAATTTGACTTTTGTGTCTTTTTTCCATACGTAGAAAAGAACGATTCCCAGTTCCAGTATGCGTGCTGCGAAAGTTCCGATGGCGGCACCTCTGATTCCCATTTCCGGTGCACCGAATCTTCCGAAAATCAGGATATAATTGATTCCGCCGTTCACCAGCAGGGATATGACGGATATAAGGAATGCGATCTTCACGGTCTCCACGCTGCGGAGCATGGCCAGTAAAAGGTTGCTGATCATAAAAAATAAAAATGTCCATTGTATGATATGAAGGTAAATAGTACCTTCTCTTATGATATCCGGTGAAGTCGTAAAAAGACCAATCAGTGTATTCGGAATACGCATACATAAAGCGATAATTCCGGCGGCAATTGCCAGGCTGAATAACAGTGCGGCTTTTGTTACCTTTCGGATCGGTTTGGTCTGATGGCTTCCCCAGTATTGGGAGGTGATTGCAATTAATGCATTGCCGATCGCCAGTGCAATCTGATTAACGATAAAATAAATCTGGTTTACCGTCGCAGCGCCGGAAAGTGCGTTCTGGCTATAACTTCCCAGCATGATATTGTCCAGCATATTCACGCTGTAGGCCACCAGGTTTTGCAGCGCGATTACTGTCATTAATTTGAAAAAAGAACGATAAAAAGAAGGATCTTTTGTAAAAAATGTTTTTTTCATGTCGTCGGTTCATCTGTAAACTGTAAAAGTATAGAACAGTTACACTCCTTTGATTGGTTAAAACGTCGTTAATATACTTATTATAAGATGTAAGTGCCAAATTCACTTTTGCCACCCATATCATTATATAAAGTCAATAGAGGATTCGTCAACCAGCAGATTTTGAAAATGAGTTCAAAAAAGAGCTGAAAAGGTCAGATGACCTCTTCAGCTCTTTTTAATGCAGCGGATATATTTGACTGGAAGTTTTCTTTTCCGACAAGTTCTACAAAACCGGCTTTTTCCATGACGTGCATGGGCTGTTCGTTGACGTGGGAGAATACAAGTGTAATTCCTTTACTCTCGCAGGTTTTTACCAGGTTCTGAAGTGCATTCATGGCGGTGCTGTCAAGTGCGGGGACGCCTCTCATACGAAGAATCAGACATTTGGTAAAGTCTTTGACAACGATATGTTCAATAGCATCTGCGGCGCCAAAGAACAGTGGTCCGGTGATTTCGTAAACACGGATCTGCAGCGGCAATTTCTGCAGATGTTCATCGATATCCGGAGTGTCATCGTCTGTGTACACCCAGCTGTCTGCATGGGTTTCTTCGCTCATACGTTTGATGAAAAGCAGACAGGCAAGCACCATACCGATCTCGATAGCAACGACCAGATCAAAGACAACTGTCAGTACGAATGTTACGATCAGTACAAGAATATCACTCTTAGGAGCTGTCCTGACCAGGTCGCGGAAGGTTCGCCACTGACACATATTATAGGCAACGATAAAAAGAATCGCAGCAATGGTCGGCATAGGGATCATTCCGGCGTAAGGCATCAGAACGACCAGCACGATGATGAGTGTGACGGAGTGTACCATTCCGGCGATGGGAGTCCGTCCGCCATTTTTGATATTGGCAGCCGTTCTGGCGATGGCACCTGTTGCGGGGATACCTCCAAAGAGTGCGGAAGCGATATTTCCTGCGCCCTGGGCAACCAGTTCCATATCTGAACGGTGTTTGCTGTTGATCATTCCATCAGCAACTACACAGGATAGCAGAGACTCGATTGCGGCAAGCACTGCAATCGTAAATGCATTTGAGACGGAAGCACTGATGGTGCTGAACCGGATCGCCGGCATATGAAAACTCGGAAGAGAGTTGCTGATCGTATACAGATTTCCGATTGTAGATACCTTCAGCGGAAGAAACTGAACCATCAGGATTCCGACGATGACTGCAATCAGAGAACCGGGAACTTTCTTAAAAATATAAGGAGCAAGGATCAAAATCGCAAGACTTACAATGCCAACGATCAGGGCATCGGTATTTGCGGAAGAAATATTCTGGACAAAGGCTTTCATTTTCTCCGTTGTCTCGATTGGTTTTACACCATTCGGATAAGTAACTCCGAAAAAATCTTTCAACTGGCCGATCACGATGGTCACAGCGATTCCGGAAGTAAAACCGGTTGTAATGGTATACGGAATAAATTTGATCAGACTGCCGAAGTGGAACAGTCCCATCAGGATAAGAAAAATACCTGCCATTATAGTAGCGATGATAAGTCCATCCATTCCGTCACGTGCTACGATACCGGCTACGATGGTTGCAAATGCAGCAGTCGGTCCGGCAATCTGTACGCAGCTTCCGCCAAGAGCTGAAATCACAAAACCGGCTACAATGGCAGTAAAGATACCGGCTTCAGGGCCAACTCCGGAAGCGAGCGCAAGCGCAATAGATAAGGGAAGCGCGATGATCGCGACGATGATACCGGCAGTCACATCTTTGATAAACTGTGACTTGTCATAGGATTTTAGACAGGTTAACAGCATTGGTTTTAGAGAATTCATAGAATTATAAGACCTTTCATATTAATTTTGCTGATTTAGTATAACATAGAAAAAAGAAAAAATAACATAAAACGGTTATGTTTGCATTTATATACAAAAATTGACAGCTGGCATGTCACGCATCAGGAGGTTCCGCAGTTTGCAAAACTCAAAGGACATAGTTATTTGGATGGACAGTATCTGAGTCTTTCCTGTGCAGATTTTGCAGAAATGTATACGGGACATCACTTGTGGAACAATTACCGGGTAACAGCCGTTTTAAAACCTGTAACCGGTACGGAGCATTTTGTGAACATTCGAGTGCAGGGTGCCATGCGTAGTTATGCGGCCGGTTTTTCCGGGAACAATAAGTTGGTTTTACGCAATAACTGAAAGGGAGTAGGAAGCACCTGAATAAGTAAATAAAATGTCATAATCTTAATTAACAATGTCCGTGGAGATGTTTTTTAGAATTACATGTAGTTGCTCAATTCTAAAAGAAAACCATCTCCATGGATTTTTTGCTGAGAATGATAATTTGTAAACGGTTGACTTTCGGAAAAAAGTTCTATATTCTTTAAATAGGATAAAAAGGTTAACTGTTCATAAGCCTTACGGCGATATGGAAGGCGATAGAACAGGAGTGGGAGAATCGGATATGAAGAGAAGAAAACGAGGGAAACAGACACTGAAAAGAAAGATGCTAAGCATTCTTCTGCTCTGTGCAATGTCATGTATTCTTGCAGTAGTGATCGTGTCATATATGACGATCCGAATGATCCAGAATGACAGTATCCAGGAGAGTATGCAGATATATCTGGAGCAGATCACGCGGGAGATAGACAGTGATTATTATGACATGATCGGTATTGTCAATCAGATGAGTCCCAATGGACTTATTGGAAGTGTGACAGAAAGATATGTGAGTGCAAAAGATAACTATGACCGATATTTTGAGCAGAAATCGCTCAGAGAAGAACTGATAAAACTTGGATATGTGAACACAAAGCTCCTTGGCATCGCTTATTACGATCCGAAAGAGCAAAAAGAACTGATTGGGAACTTTAACGTCAGGGTGCTGGATCCGTCATATCAGACAATCTCTAAAGTGGTAGTAGGTGCCGAGAATATCATGCAGGCTATGCATGATTCCTATCTGGGGATCAAGGAAACGCCGGTACTATCCGTGGTGCGGAGAGTTTCCTTTGGAAACAAACGGGTACTGGATATTTATGCAGAAATCGAGCCGGATATGAGTGTTTCCGATCGGCTGAATAAAGAAAAATGGCCATATACCTATATGGAGATGGATGAAAAAGGCATTGTACAGTACAGCAATAATCCGGTGATCGTCCGTGGGCAGAAGCTTTTGTCGGAATTACCGGAAAAAGAAGGATATGCTGTAACACAACAGGAAGGGTACAAAATCATGGCGTATCGCAGTCCCATTGGATATGTCAATGCCATTGCACTGCCGGAGAATACCTATCAGAAAGAAATGAATGTGTGGAGACTGAAGTTAGTGGTTATCATCCTGGCAGCTTTTGGTATTTTTTCCAGTTCGGTTTTTTACCTTTACCGGTTGATATGCAAACCCCTCAATCAGTTTCAAAAACAGATGATTCAGGTGGGAAATGGATCTTTACAAGAGGCGGAACAGGAGTATGAGATCAAGGAATTCGATGACCTGATGCACGAAGTGGAACAGATGAAGGAACAGATCAGGAACCTGATAGATGATGTTGTGGAAAAAGAAAAAAGTATTCAGCGAACGGAATATGAGAAGCTCCTGTACCAGATTAATCCACATTTTCTGCTCAATACGTTAAATTCCGTTCAGTGGATGGCAAGAATGAGCAAACAGGATAATATTACGGAATTTGTACAGCGCTTAAAAAGACTGCTGTCGTATAATCTTGGAAAAGAAGGAATGCAGACAACACTGCGAACAGAAATCGATATTGTGAAAGATTATATTGCACTGGAACAGATGCGATATGATTTTGTAATAGAAATGAATGTGGAAGAGGGGCGTTATCTGGAACAGCCGACGGTACGGATGCTGTTGCAGCCACTGGTGGAAAATGCGATACGGTATGGACTTGGAGACGATGAAAAGATTACAATACAGGTCTTTGAGGATAATATCAGGGGACTGGCGATCATTACCATATTGGACAGTGGTAATGGCCTGACCCAGGAGGAGATCAATCAGATCAATGAACCATTTGATTATGATGTGAAAAAAATGCAGCATGGAAACAGAGGAATCGGTCTGCGATATGTAAAAGCAATGCTGGAATCTTTTTATGAAGGGGAGACGAACCTGTTTGTTAATTGCAAAAAAGGCTATGGAACCAAAATTACAATTTTGATTCCGATACAGGAAGAACTTCGGAATAAAATCAAAATCACAGGATCTGGGACGGAAAAAGAGGGTATGGAGAAATGAAGGTATTGGTTGTAGATGATGATAAACTGGCAAGAAAAGGTTTGATTTCTATAATGGATTGGGGAAAATATGGATTTGAAGTTGTGGGCGATGTCCAGAATGGCCGTAAAGCACTGGAATTTCTGAAGGAGAATGAAGTGGATATTGTATTCACGGATATAGACATGCCGGAGATTGATGGAATTGAACTGATGAAAATGTGTAAAAAAGAATATCCGGAGGTGAAATTCGTAGTCTTTTCTATGTATGAAGATTTCCGTTATGCACAGAGTGCCCTGAGACTGGGAGCCCTGGATTACATATCCAAAATAAGCTTTGATGGGGATGAGTGTGACCAGATTCTGGAACTTGTAGAAAGAAAGTATAAGGAAAATCAGTCGAAAAAAGAACCCCGGAAGGAGGATTCCGGACTCCAGAAAAGGCTGGAAAAAGCGTGGACGAATACCAGATGGATCTTTAATGACTGTGAGTTCAACAGACTGTGCGAGATAACCCGGGGCGTGGAGCTGCGGACTGCTGAAAGGGTTTTTATAAAAAGTTTCCACAGCTTCCAGAAACTCACAGGAGAAGAACTTGAATTTCCATCCTTATCTTCTGTGGACGAGATGCTGGAATGGGTAAAAAACTGGAAGGAGAATCTGTATCAGACGTGTCAGCAGACTGATAAAACAAAGGATATTTATATGTTTGCAAGAGTGATCCTGTATACAGACGAGCATATAGAAGAAAATCTGAAGTCAGAAGAGGTAGCAACACAGATCGGAATGAGCAGAAGTTATTTCAGCACGAGATTTAAGGAGATAACAGGTGATACCTTTCATAACTATGTGATCAGCAGAAAAATGCAGGCGGCTGCCCGGAAGATGGCAAAAGGAACAGAAAACATCACCCAGATCGCATCGGATCTGGGATATGACAATTTTTATTATTTCACAAAGGTATTTTCAAAGGAATACGGATGTACGCCAACAGAATATGCAGGAAGATTAAAAAAATGTTCGATTTGATTCGGACATTTTTTTTGAATTAAAAAAAAGACTGTGGAATCTGAAACAATATCGTCTAGTGAAAAATATGATTACAGGATAAACTATCCATAAAGGAAGGGAGGTTTACTCATGTACATCAAAAGATTTGTGAAACACTATTACATTATGCTGATCCCTGCATTACTGTGGCTGTTCTTTTTCAGCATTGTTCCAATGTTCGGAATTGTCATGGCTTTTCAGGATTACAATCCTGGACAGGGCATTCTCCATTCAAAATTTGTTGGCCTGGCTAATTTTGAGTATATGTTTCAGATGAGTGACATTACACAGGTTTTACGTAACACAGTTGTCATTGCCGTTGGCAAGATTATCGGAAATATTATTATCCCGCTGGTCTTTGCTTTGCTGTTAAATGAACTGGCAGTGAAAAAAATGAAACGTCCGATCCAGACAATCGTATATTTACCGTATTTTCTGTCATGGGTTATTCTCGCGAAGATCGTGCTGAATATTTTCGGGTATACAGGACCGGTGAATCAGATCATAGGATTGTTCGGAGGCGATGCGGTCAACTTCTTTGGTGAAGCAAAGCTTTTCCAGCCTCTGGTGATCGGGACGGATATCTGGAAAGGATTCGGCTATAACACGGTCGTTTATCTTGCGGCGATCCTGGGCGTGGACGGATCGTTGTATGAAGCTGCGGCAGTAGACGGCTGCGGACGATTCAAAAGAATCTGGCATGTAACTTTACCGGGTATCAAAACAACAGTAGCACTTCTGGCTATCCTGTCTCTTGGAAATATCCTGAATGCGGGATTCGACCAGATTTATAACCTGTATAACCCGCTGGTTTACTCAACAGGAGATATCATTGACACATGGGTATACAGAGCCGGTCTGCAAAATCTCCAGTATTCACTGGCAACAGCTGTTGGATTGTTCAAATCTGTGATCAGTCTTGTACTGATTACGGTTGGTTACTGGCTGGCAGATAAATTTACCGGTTATAAACTGTTTTAGGAGGTTGTAACTATGATTGAGAATAAAAGCCTCGGATCAAAGATTTTTGATATTTTAAATGTAGTGATTCTCATTGCAGTTACTTTGATCTGTATTGTACCTGTATGGTACGTTCTCTGTGTATCCCTGAGCAGCAGAGAAGCAGTCAATGCGGGACAGGTTGCTCTCTGGCCGGTTGGCTTCAACTTGCTCTCCTATAAGAAGATCATGGGAGAGACCGCATTCTTCGGTTCCTTTCTGGTATCTATTAAAAGGGTTTTACTGGGAACAGGAATCAGTATGGTATGTATCCTTATGGCGGCATTTCCGTTATCCAGAACGAAAAAACAGTTCCCGAAGAGAGATATCTTTATGTGGATCTTCGTATTCTGCATGTTATTCAACGGAGGTACGGTTCCGTGGTATATCACCATGAAAAATTATAATCTGATGGATAACATTTTTGGACTGGTACTGGGAACGGGACTTCAGGTCTTCAATGTAATCCTTGCAGTAAACTTTTTCAAAAATCTTCCGGTAGAACTGGAAGAAGCATGTTTTGTCGATGGCGGCGGACCCTGGAGAAACCTGATATCTATCTACGTACCGCTGGCAAAGCCTATGGTTGCAACCGTTGCGCTGTTCACCATGGTTATGTACTGGAATGAATTCTTTCAGGGAATGGTTTTAAGTACAAGACAGACCAGTTACCCACTGCAGACCTACATCCAGCAGATGGTAGTAACTCTGGATTATTCCACGATGAACGTGGATCAGATCGCGCAGGCAATGAAATTAAATAACCTTTCATTGGATTCTGCAAAAATATTTATAGCTATGATACCTGTACTGATCGTTTACCCGTTCCTGCAAAGATATTTTGTAGAGGGTATCACACTGGGATCAGTAAAAGGATAAAAGGAGGAAAAAAAGAATGAAAAAGAAACAGTTGATCGCATTTGCCAGCGCAATGGCATTAGCCGTTACCTCACTGGCAGGATGCGGAAAATCAGAAGAGAGTACGCAGAAAGAGGCAGTAAGTGAGGCAGAAGGAACAGCCAAAGAAGATCTGCCGCTGTCCAAATACCCGGAAACCGTAACGGTTCATCTTGGTGGTTCTCTGAACCCGAATGCCAAGCTTCCGGATGGAATGGCTTATGACGATAATCCATACATAGATTTTCTGAAAGAAGATCTTAACATCGAGGTTGTATATGACTGGGTTGCATCATCCACAGACTTTGAAGAGAAAATGAATCTGTGTATCGGAAGTAATACCGTTCCGGAGCTGATGAACGTAAATGCAACACAGTACAGAGCGCTTCTGAAATACGATATGATCCAGCCACTGGATAAGTATTTTGATGATTATGCTTCAGATGCACTGAAAAGTTATGTGAAATCCGGCGGTGAAGAACTGCAGAAATGTATCACCAATGAAGATGGAGAACTGATGGCGATTCCGGCTCCGGCCATAACAGCAGGTGGAATCAATGAAATGTGGATCCGTCAGGACTGGCTGGACAAACTTGGACTGGAGGCTCCGAGAACATGGGATGAGCTGGTAAAGGTAGCAGAAGCGTTTGTTACTCAGGATCCGGATGGAAACGGAGAGGATGATACGATTGGTATTCTCGGACCGAGTAATTCCGATCATATGAATGCAATCGGAGGAAATCAGTATGGTCTGGATCCGCTGTTCAGCAGTTTTCAGTCTTATCCGCAGTACTGGCTGCAGGGTGAGGACGGAACTGTAGAGTATGGTTCTATCCAGCCGGAAACCAGAGATGCACTGGAAAAAATCTCAGAACTGTATACAAATAAACTGATCGACCCGGAAATGCTTGTAAGAAGTGACAGTAAAGAACCTCTTCTGGCCGGCAAGGTTGGAATCTTCTTTGGACCATGGTGGTGTGGTTATACCGTAGCAGATGCTACCCTGGCAGGTGCGGCAGACTGGCAGGCATACTTTACACCATTATCTGAGGATGGAAACTATTACGCTCATATGGCAGAGCCTACAACACAATATGTAGTAGCAAGCAAAGCATGCAAGAATCCGGAAGCTGCATTTAAGATTGTCAATTACCTGATCAAAAATGAGCAGAAATGGGTAGACGAAGGTGTTTCTACCACAGAGATGGGTACTGCGGACTTCTATCCTCTGTACAACACCTATGACAATGCAGATGAAATTGAAGTATCCTATGACGTACTGACCAAATATCTTGCCGGAGAAATCACCATGGATGATGTTGATTTCTCAACACACAAACTGTTAAAGAGCGATATGGAAGCGGTTACCAAACTGAAAAAAGAGCCATATGATGACTTTAGCCTGGACAAATGGAATCTGGACAGTGACATTGCCAAAAACAACCTTCCGAGACTTGTGTCCATCCTGGTTGGAGATGCTCCTTCTGTAAATGACAAATATGTACCTGTTTACAATGCATATAACGGTCAGACAGAAACCATGGAAACAAAATGGGCCAATCTGAAGAAAATGGAAGAAGAAACATTCTCAAAAATCGTTATGGGAAAAGCAGATATCAGCGAATTCGATACTTTTGTTGAGAACTGGAAGAGTCAGGGCGGTGACCAGATTCTTAAAGAAATCAACGAAGAATTAAGTAAGTAAAAGCGATAGCGGCTGATGGTGTTCATCAGCCGCTGTTTTTACGATGGAGGTTCAAAATGAGGGAAAACAAAGTAATTTACGGATTGATCGGATATGGCGGAATGGGCAGATGGCATACGGAGATCCTTTCTAATGTTCCGGAAGCTGTAATTGGTGGCATCTATGACATCAAGGAAGAAAAGAGAGAAGAAGCGAAGGAGAAGGGCTTTTTTGTATATGAAACAGAAGAAGCTATGCTGGCAGATCC